>Ga0214542_1003068_pt1 | contig 34389 bp, 12 predicted proteins | sample CNSS1metaG_FD_160096 | JGI IMG/M metagenome (GOLD analysis project Ga0214542, IMG submission 160096) | Root nodule microbial communities from cowpea collected in UCLA plant growth center, Los Angeles, California, USA - CNSS1 | ecosystem: Host-associated > Plants > Roots > Nodule | place: USA...
CCCAGAAAGGATATAAAATCAAATAGTAAATACAAAATATTACATCATAAAGAGTAATGAATAATATGATTATCAATCATATGAGTAATTGTATAAATCAATGGACGACCATTAATTCATAACAAATTTATAATTCTTTTACATTTTAATATATTTTGATCTTTAAATTTTAAAATAATAAACATAATTATTTTAATTTAATAACGTTAATTTCTTTTACTTGTTAAATCAGATTTCAGAGTAATATCAATCAGAAACATATTAAATATCACGTAACTTAACCTTATCGTGATAAAATGAGATAACTTTTTATTAATTTAAGAATAATAAAAGTAATTCTAAACTTAAATGAGATATAAAATTAAGTCAATATATAATGTTTTTATATATAAATTTTAATAAAACAATATATTTTTTACTTTTTAATCATTATTAAAACCAAAAAATGCAAGTTTATCAGTTTCATCATGTTACGGATCTACGTGTATCCAAAGATAAATAAACACACTCCTAATTTGTTAAAATTATTATTAAATATTTTAAAAAGTTTATTTTGTCTCCTAAATTCGCCAATGGCTCTGTGAAGCTCCACCTAAACTTATTTGGAGTATAATAAATTATACTCCACAATATAAAAAATATATCTTCAATTTGAATTATTCTTTCAATTTTGATATCGTTCGTTCGTTTTACCAGACCAATCTATGACGTTAGAACTATTTTCTCAGCTATATCAATATATTCATAAGATCAGAAATTATAGTCATGTGTAGCTTTTAGGTTTCTTCCAGGTCTTCTTTTATCGTATAGTTTAGTTTTTCTATATTTTTATCATTTTAAAATTAAGGTTAGGAGGAATGACTGATTCAAAATTCAAAAGTTTATTTTTCTTTTGCAACTTCCTCGTAACGAAAACTATGACTGAACTGAATTAAATAATTGAGTAGATTATAACATCATTTTCAGTCTATTAATTTTAATTAGAGTGGTGGCACTACTAATTTTGATTACTATAGTTCCAGTATTACATTAATTTATCAAAGCTCAAAATATAAGGAATTCATTCATATAAACAAATTTTATTTATTGATTTTACTTAATTCGAAAGTTTGTTACCTGTCCCTTTAAATTTATGAGAATGCATTACAAAATTGACCTCCTATTTACGTGTAGAAAGACTTAAGTAAAAAGCTCATGCACGTATATTTGATGAGTTGAAGGAATTGTTTCCTTCAGAAATTAACGATGAAAAGTATGTTGAAAAGTTAGCAGATTAAGTCAGTACTTGTAGTCATAATTTTCTATTAAAAATTGCTATCACTGTAGGTATTGGCTTGCACCAATCTAAACAAACAGCGTATATTAAAAGTTTAGCAAATTGTAAATCAATGTTATTAGAGTTTGGTTTAAATCAATAGTTATTATATATATATATATATATATATATATATATATATATATAAAGGCATTATGTAAAAGGGACGTATTAGGTTAAAAATTTTAATTTGTCAATCCGTTCTGATCTATTTCATTCAGTCCGTCAACTTGATGGGCCAAAGTACAGGCCAGCCGGTTATGACCCGTTGACCCGTTTTAAAAAAATAAAATAAAATAAAAATAATTAAAAAATATTATTATTTTTATATTATATTTTTAAATATGTAAATATATAATAGTATTGTAATTTAAATCATTAACACATAAAATTTAAGTTTTAATTATTAATTATAATTGAATAATTTAATATATAAATTTAATAATTATTTTAATTTATCTAATTAAAAACATTAACTAATCAATTAAAAGTTTAAAAAATATTTTATTTGATTAAACAAATTTATATGTATATATAAACAAATTTTAAAAATAAAAAACTTTAAAAATTTAAAAAGAAATTAAAAAAGTAAAAGAAAATAGGTGAACCGACCAACCCGACCCGACCTGTTATCCCGTCTTATACGGAACAGGTTGTGATTATTGACCCGTTTTTGTTTGACAGGTCAACTTGATCCGACCCGTTTTTGACGTACCATAAACAGATCGACCTATTTTGTCATCTCTATTTTATATATGTTCACTTAATAAACTCAATTTTATTAAATAATTTAGTTCTAATGACGATAATTATTAATATATTTTATATATATATATATATATATATATAATAAATTTAATTATTGTTTGGCATGAACTTTATAATAAATTTTTTTGCTTTCAACTTAAATTTATTTTTTATTATTATGATATAAAAGTATTTGCATTAGTCTCCTACTTAAAAGAATCTCGTTAATCAGAAACTTCATTTTGGGTCTGATTTCTGACTTTTGAATAGTTAGTAAAATAAAAATTAAAGCCTTATTTTAGTACTCTTCAATAAGACATTATTCTAAATTTCTTCCGTAGGATGTTCGTGCTCCTCACGAAATATCTTTAGAATTGGAGACATTATTTGTGGATGTTCATGGTCAACTTAATAGCAATATTATAATGGTGAACTAAATGAGAAAGTAATTATTATGGTTTTATTCAAACACAGAAAATGAGTGCAGGAATTGCACAACTTAAGGAGATATTCAAAATCAACCAATCCAGTGGTTGACTATACAGACAAATGAACATAAAAAAGCTGAGAATAGACACAGCAGCAATATTTGACTACAATCAATATCCTCAAGAAATTAGAAAGTTGTTTCCGCGTTTTCTCAGTTTTAGTCGCAACCGTAATTCATCGTGTTCGTAGAGCATTGTGTTAAGAGCTTCTTTTTGTAGTATTTTTACCGAATATGTTTTTTTCAAATTACTAAAATGAATAAAGTTTATAAAATTATAAAAAAATAATTAATTGTGCATAAAAAGCGATTTCATTTTCAGTTCTATAAAGGCCGTTATATTTTTTCAAAACAATAATAAATTAAAGCTTTCAATAAAAACAGTTTTAATTTACTATCATCATTATAATAAAACCAAATCATATGAAAAATTAATATTTTTTAATAAATATAAATTTATTTTACATATTAATTTAATAATATTATAATATCATTATTACCTCCTGATATAATATTATGGGTATGTAAAAAATTGGTTCACACATTTATTATAATTACCATAAAATAATAAAATCATCAACTATTTGTTATTATTATTATAATTATAATTATTTTAGTTATCATAATAAAACTAAAATATTTTGAAGAAGAACGAGTTGAGGTAGTATTTCTTCAATAATTTTTTTTTCTTAAATAGAAATTATGTTTTCAAAAATGATCTAAGTCGTTTTTCAAGGATAATTTATTTTATTCCATAAGTTTCTTAACTTTTACTCGTTTTAGAATATAGAAAGGTACACTAATTTGGTTAAAACACCATTTTTTTTATTTTGTGATGGAATTTCTGTGTGTGGCTTTCAAAAATATTTCATATATAAATAAAAACATTTGTTAATTTTAATGTATTTTATATATTTAACATTCTCAATTTTTTATATACACATTATTTTGACACTTTCAAAATATTTCTTCGAAAATGACCACTAATCATATGTCAAAATTTTAGTACAGTTTACATTTTAATTTTATTATATAAGAAGAAAAGGAGGGATAATAATTGGCTCTAACACCTCATTGAAGCTTAAGGAGATTTACCTTCCCATCCTCATATTTTTTATGTATCTCCATAAATATGAACATTTTTCACTTTGTCCTTAAAAAATAGTTTTAAAATTGCAAGTCATTTTTTTTTTACTTTAGGATTTCATAATATACATGAAAGTTATTTTGATTTCTAAAGTGTACAATGTCTAATTTTTTTTTTTACTTTCAAAATATGTAATTTAATTTTTCTTATTTCTAAAATTTATAATTTGGAAGTTATTTTTTATAGAATAAACTTTTAAATTATATGACTTCTAAATTGTGTAATTTCAATATTTCTTTTTATTTTCGGTGTATACAATTTGAAAGTCATCTTGTTCATAAAAAAAAATAAAAATATTCCGAATTGTGTATGATGTAAAGTTACTTTTAGATTACATAATCCAAAAGCAAGGAAACAAAGATAAAAAGGAGGTGGCAGAGGCAAGGGAATCAATTTGGTCTTTCCACCACTCTCGTTATGGGATGTACATGAAAACTTTGGGGGTACAGAAAGAAATTACTAAAGTTTAATTACATCTCCAAATTTGAAAGCCCAAATCAAACTAGTCCAAATTGGACAAGATAGATTATTTTTTCATATGAAAAGTTTAAATATTTTTTCGCTTATACAATAAATTCTACGAGGGCGTTTAAACTTCATTGTGTGAATAATAAATCGTAAGTATAATAATTAATTAATATATGTAGTATTTATTAAGAAAAGAAAAATGTTAGACTCCCCGTATGAATTGCACAAAGAGCCAAATACATTTGGTTGGTTACATTTTTGTTTCTATCACTTCATTGTTTTAGATCGAATACAAATCATGAATTGTATCTATTAAAGTTTTAGTTGTATGATTCGTGTTACAAATAAAGATGAACAAAAACTTATATAATTAATAAATAACGAGTCATTTAAATACATTTATCAACCGTTAATTATTATTTGTATATAAAAACAAACTTTTATTTAATCAAAAAATTTATTCTATAAGAAAATATTTATAGTGTTATTAGTGAAATCTGGTCAAATAACTTTTAAAAAGTGTTTCTTAAGGAAATTTAAGCATAATAATGGATTTCTTGCAATAAAAAGGGTATTTACACGTCTTACATATTTGAATATTCACATTTTGTTCAAATTTTTAAAGATAAAATACAAACAATTTATTTATATATGTATAAGCTTTCTTTCTTGTATTATTATAACTATTATGTCTCTTCCTAAAATTATTTACTATATTAAAATAGATAAGAAAAAAATATGTCATATATTCATAGATGAAAAATTAAATTAATAATATAATAGATTTTAATACATTTGGGAGAAATTAATTTCTGTAATGTACTAAAATTTTATTTAATGTTAAATTATTTTACTTATTAACATAGAAATGTTTTAGTACATTGTAATACACCCGATGAACGAGTTAGTAATCTCACATACTTAACATTAACAACATTAAAACATTGTTCTTCACTATATTTTGGTTTTGGTACTTCTCCTCCTCTTGTCATTGTGAAAGAAGCTCCATTTTCAAATGCATCTTTCACGGAATAAAACTCCCATGCATCTTCATTTGCGTGATTATTTTTTCTCCATGTCACCTTTGCACATTAAATCAATAAAAAAATATTACTAAAGTGACTTCTTCATACATATATAACTTTTGTGATATGTTATTAATTGAATATCAAGTAGTTGAAATGTAAAAGCTAAAATTGTTTACCTCCTTACTCCCTTTTGTTGGTGCTATAAAGAGATTAGCTTCACTTTTGAGACTAGGTCTCATACTTCCCCCGATGGCATATTGCACCCATCCTAGGTAAAGATTGTTGACAACATGTGCATACCCATGACGAATCCTAACATTTTTTCATTTACAAGAAAATACAAAATTGTGAAATTTATTTAAATTTGTTTATATTATGTATTAAATGAACAATTAATTACCTGGGCATGCGTTGATTACAATTAGGTCCAAAGTGGTTGTATATAACAGTAACCTTCATGTTTTGGTCTCTTATATAACCATCATCATGTCCAAGAAGCATTACTTTGTCTTGATTTCTAAACCAATTATTAGATATAGTCACATCAGTTGAACCCCGTGTTACATCAAGTAAGCCATCTTGGCAATTATAAAGTGTATTATGATCAATCCAAATCTTTGAAGCAGTGATCAATCTTATTGCATCTCCATCTACATGGCCCAAAGGAATCACCTTTCCTTCTGGTCCCATCACAATCCCTGGAGCTTGAGGTTTGCAATGATGAAGTCGAATGTTATGGATGATTACATTTGTGGCCTAAAATTAAAATAAATAAATGTAGTTGTTCAAAAAGTGTTAATTTGTATAAAAATAAAACTTTAAATTATGTGAGTGCATATAAATTCTATCACAGTAAATAATTACCTTAAAGATCATTAAACATGCATTTTCAGCAATGTCAACATTAACGCCTCGACCGTCAATGGTTGTAAAACTACTAATAAGAAGGGGTCTTTCAAGTTTAATATGCATGTCTTTTTCGAATGTGATCCACACTTTACGTTGAATTACAGAGGCTCCATACCTCAGGGTACCAGGTTTAGGGCTAACAGGATCATCATTAGGGTCAATAACTTTATAATGAACGAGGTCTTTACCAGTGTTGTTTGTCATCTTACCAGTGTAGCCAATAGAACATGTTGCTAGTTGAGGTCGATTTATCCTCCATTCAGGATTCAATCTCCAACATCGATCAATCACATTCATTGTCATTCCATCTATTTTAGATTGTTTTGCAACACCAAAGTTTGGAATGAAAACAACAAGAACAACTAAAGCAAAATAACAATAATTAAAATTGATATTGTAAGATATCATTGTAAAAGATACTTATTCTTAATAGATGTGAATTATAACAAAAGTATAGAAAAAAAAAGAGAGAATGTTTGATAGTATAATTTGAAAAAAAATGTAATATGAAAAGTTATTATATAGAAAAAATTTGTCTTCAAAAGTTAGTTTAATTTGTTTTCCAAAATTACGTCAATTGTTGTTCATTTCTACATAAAACTATTAATAGAAATAACTAACTATGTTAGCTTAATTAATTTTAAATGTTAACCTTAAGTTGTAACAAAATTACTTAAATCTTCCCAACCATAATAGTAAATTTAGAAATTCTGGTATCCTTTATCATTAATTGTTAAAAATCCTATATCAAGAAATCATACATCAACTAAAGATAAAACAAACTTACATCATACATTATATAAGTATGTGGAAACCTCGTCTTACAAACTGGATTTGTAGGGTTGAGTTATGTTAGAAGTCTCACATCGACTAGAGATAAAAACAATTTACAATATATGTGTATACAAACCTTATCTTACAAACCAGTTTTGTAAGGTTGAATTATGTTTTAAAGTTCACTCCTTAACATGGTATTATATTCATGAGTTAGAGCTTATCTCAATGAATGTTGTTGTTAAATCTAGTTAACTCTGGTAATTGATTAGTTAAGTAGTTTTACATTGAGTTTTTAATTAATTTACTAAAATGCAATATACTTTTGACATATGGTAAGACAACGTGAATATAACTTAAACACGTTTTTTAGCTAATATTTCAAATAAATGCAAATTTCCATTTCACATCAAAATTTACATACTAAAAATATATACACTTATTACATCATTTTATCTCACATTCCTGCAATAAACCGAGTGGTGTTTCTTCTAGCGTTTCGATAAAACTTTTTGCACCCCATATTTATCAATCTTCGATTATTTTTCTAGAGTAGAAAAGTATATTTTGGAAAATCCATTCCAAAGAAAATGAATGGTTTCCAAAATTTTACGGGTAGAAAGAAAATAAAAATTATAAACATGATACAGTCTCTTACTCATTTCCACTTTCATACACCGAAGCCCAACTTACGAGGGCCCAATCATTCACGATATGCACATCTTATCTTCGCTCAACCAAGAACTTTGAGTCATAAAATGGCACCTTTCTCCTACAACTATCTTAACCTTTATTCATTTATTTTTGTCATTCTCAGAAATCAATGTAAGATCATCCACCTAATTTCATAATTGATAAGTTAAGATTTTTTTCTTCTCTAGATGTTATCTTTCTACTGTATTAAAAAAATATATTAATTTTCATATATGAGTTTTCTTAATATATTTTAAAACTAAAATTAATATATTTTAAAATCATAACAAAGACAAAAAAAAATATAGCGAAGAATCTAAATTTATAATTACCTCATTATTCTGAAAAAATAATCATGATATGTTCAAAACTCGTTCCGTTGATAAGAAAAAGAATTATATATTTAATGATATATATATATATATATATATATATATATTAAATTTATACATATGTATTTTTTGATTATAGATAACTAATTTAATTTAAAAATAACTAAATTTAAATAAATAATTATTTAAAAGGATAAACTAATTATACCAAAATATAGACATGAAAAAGTAATTTCTAATTAACTCTCGATAAAAATAGCTCTAACAATGCATTTATAACCAAGTACTTACAGAAAGCTAGTGATATAAAATTAAAATATATAGTTGGTAAAATTTTAAAATAATTGAATAAAAATAAATATTTTTTATTCAATTGTATCATATATTGTCCTTAATTTAAAAGTAAGATGTTTTCAACAATTAATTAGGTTGTATTATTAGATAGAAGGGAAGGAAGATGCGGCGACCAGCAGCTGTGGTTGCCAGGTTGTCCATTAAAGAGTCAGTGTTGCAATGATACTAATCTGTTCACATACGACCAAATTTAAAATGATAAGACTGAATTGTGGATTAGGAACAAAAGACACATGTACCATCCATGTTTAGTTGTCTGTTCTGCCATTTGAAAGATGTATTCTTTTCCACAACCAGGTCTAGGGCGTTATTGGGGTAGTTGCACTGGATTTGGATTTTGTTTAACCAAATTTAATATTTTAATATATATAGATTTCACGATTTAATTTATTGAATTAATAAAATTGAAGTTGCGGGTCAATTAAATTAAATTTTATGAATTTTTATTAATAAAATTTTGTTAATAAAAAGGTTATTTTTGTTTTAAATAAATAATTTAAATATAGTGAAGTTTTAAATAAAAATAATATATATAATTTTAATAATAATTATTATAATAGTATATATTTTATATAACTTTTTATTAAATTTTAATAAAAATATTATATTAAAATTAAAATTTTAAATTACTAATATATTTTAAAATTTATAAATATTAAAATATAAATTTGAGTTAAGTTTTGTATCTATAAAATTTATTTCACTATTCGAATTCAACTATATTTATTTATTTTATTTACTTTTGATTATTTGACATTATTTTGATCAAAATCCGACGGTGTTCTGAAAATTATCTTAGATTTTTTCATATTCATTCGGATACAAATTTTTCTTATCCCTACCCACAGCCAAGTGCTGTTTCATTTCAAGAAATGAAATGACGACCGTAGGAAAAAAAATTATAACAAATAAACTTCAAAAGAAATTGTTTCCTCTAAATTAATTCAATCCACTCAACAATCATTTTCCTTACTGTGATGAAGTTCTAAGAAAAATAGTGTCAGCATGTACAGAGATGAAGAGAACGATTATTATGCCTGGTGGCACAGAAAGAAAGAAAAAATAATTAAAAAAAAAAAAGAAGAAGATATGTTGTGTTTTTTATAATTTAATTTTTATCAAAAATTTCATTAATTTCTAAGTGATGTTTACTCTAACAACTTGATTTTATTCATCTATTCTCCTCCTTGAATAATGTATTATCAACACGTATGAGTATAAAAACTGAGAAGAAAAACTCTTAACAGTTGGTACTCATGTAGTGGAGTTCAACCAAAGCTCAACCATTTCCATTCAGAATACTGCATGATTTTTCTGATGAATCAATTTACAGGTCAAATGAAAGTTATTTTATTCTCGTTTTGTTGTTATTGAATTAATGAAAGTTAATGTGAATAGAATACTGTTAAATCGTTTCACCGATTGACATGGATATGAGTTTTTCGGATTTCTGTTACAGTTTTATCTTTAAAAAGCAAACTTAGCTAGTTGATAACTTCTTTTGAATGGAAGCACGGCACGAACAAGTGATTTTAGTGGGGAACAAATAGAAGTATAATTGGCTTGGTACACGTCAAGTGGTTAGAAGAAGAGAAGTGTGGTTGTAGTTTGTGGTGATTAGGAGAAAGGATAAAGATGATGAAGCCGATGTGACAAGAACAAACTGCACAACGCAGATTAATCACCGATTTGCGACGCACAGACGCCGCTTTCTCTGTCCCTTTCGTCACTGCTTTCAGAATCAGATTTTGGTACCTTCTCTTTCTCACTCACTCGTTCCAAACACTACAACACAAACCTACCTTCATCTCCACCGCGTATACATCAACACACTGCACCCACTTCTACTTCTCAATAATCATTTCTTCCCAAAAAGAAAATGCCTTTTCAGAACAATGGACCACATCTTTTTTCTTTAAATCTTCATTCCTATTCTTATTTAATATGCTACGACACCACATTCATAAAAATGTCTGTTAAATCAGATAAGATAAAAATTTATATATAAAATATTATAATTTTAATATCTTAATGATTTTAAAATCTCACCTAGTAAATAAAAAATATTTTATTTATTTATTTTAATAAGATATATTTATTCGTTTTACGGCCAACCTTCTTAATTTGTTTATTAATCAAATTTCAAAAACTTGTTTATTCACTACATACTTTTAACGATAAAATTGTTAGTTAATATAATAATAAAGTTAAATACTAATTTATAAAATAAAAAATATTGATTATTAAAATAATTATCATTATAAATAGAAAATTATAATTGATAACCGAATTATACTAAAGTTTAAAAATTAATTATAATTTTTTATTCTTAGTTGTAAGTATTTTAGTAATAATTTCTCATCATGGTGATTAGTAATTTTTTTGTCATCAAACAAAAAATTTAATTATTGATGAAGAACTTTTTTTAGTGACTTATTTACCTATAATAAAACAAAATTTTTCAAAATAAGTAACATGTTAGACAAAACTTAAAAAAAAAAAATCAAACCCAAAAAGGAAAAGAAAACTTATAATATTAATCTGTTAATAAGAATTTCTACTGACCATTAACGAAACTTTCTCACAATATCTTTATTGGAATTTGTCTCATCTTAGGTCAGTTTTAAAATCTTATATGTTAAAATTAAAAGATATCATCAAGACTCATACTTTTATTTAAGACGTAGCACTTTAAATCTAAAAGAACTTAGACGAGGGTAATCTTCAACACAAATGCCTCGTAGCACCTACTTGTAAGGTCTTATTTTATTTTGAAACGTATCTTATTTTGTCATATCAATTTTAAAACTTCCTTAAAAACTTTACTCAAATATAAAGATTTTATGCTATCTACACTTTTATAATTTTTATTTCTTTTTCATTGTTTTATGTTACAACATAAAAATTAATTTTATTCTTATGTTATATGTTAAAATTGAAAAAAAAAACTTAAAAACTTCACTTTTTATTTAAAACCTGAATTTTAAATCTAAGACCCTCTTGATACTTTCATTCAGAGTTAGTTATGTTACAAGACTTAATAATATCTAAAATTCAATTGTGTGGAGATGTTTTAAGAATGTTGGATGTAGATGCCTGAGCAAATAACGGCCACGTGGATATGTTGGGTGTCAAAAGAGACAAGGAATCTGAAGAGATCGATATACTGTGTCGTAAGAATTTTATTTTAACTTCGAGAAACATTAACAATTTATGTTATAAATATTTATTGATATTTTAGTTAAAATAGAAAGAAGGGTTGGTGGGAGGAGTGGTTTTGGAAGATGAACCTTGAAGAGTTTAGAGGGCAGGTTCAACACCGCTGCTTCCAAACACCAGTGTTATCTTGAACTTGGAAGGAATAATGGAATCATTCATTGCCAAACTCTTCATATCCTACATTTTTGTTTACTTCTGTCACTTCACACTGCAAAAAAAAGCCAAACAATGAATCACTTGATTGAAAATATTGATGAATTCATTGTAAGTTTGCGTTTTTATTTCAAATATAAAGTATCATGTTAATAAAAATGGACAAATGTAGAAATATACCAACGACAAAGATTCATTAATGTAATGATAAAGATTTTGAACTGAATGTGGCATTAAATTCAAAACATTCCACTCTTCGTTCCTATGCAAATAGTATAGTAGCATATTCCAGCAAGCATGGGAATTTTTCTTTTTTGGCCATTTTTGGGTGATTGTCCAATAATGCAACTAAACAAATTGTGCGTATAGCTGAAATTGATCACTTAACCCCGAATGCAATTTTCTAAGAGGACTTGCCCAAAAAAGTGAAGTAGAAAGGTTGGAATCAGCATCTTGAAAATTCGACAGAGAATAGTTTGGTGCACTCAAACAAAACGAAACAAAACCTGTGATGTAGTGTGCAAATTATTTATTTTGTTTGGATATGCCTTTTGAGGAAAAAAAAGGTAAAAAAAAATCGGAAAACCAGTAAGCAAAATTGTTAAGTGGGTAAATTATAAAAATAAAGTGGTGGCAACAAATTTTTTATTGACTAAACTTATTTTAAAACTATAAAATCACAAAATTTTATAATTTTCAATAATTTTAACTAACAAAAACTATAATAGTTGTGAGAATTAATTAGAATATGCTGTGAATGTTCCAAATGTAAATTACTGTTCAGGGCCTAGGGGTCAGAACTACTTAATTTTTCGATACATAGTTTCTTGTTCAGGATGATGAAACAAAGAAGTCAGTACGGAGAACACAGTAGAAATAATGTCAACATTTTTTTGACATATCTGTCCCCTTTAACTTCTCCAATCCCATACAAAAAATAATAATATCGCTGTAAAGGAAGAAAGTACAAGAAGATTTTGAGCAACTATTGCTTAGTGTTGTCATCGGTAACATGATGACCAAGACATGTATTGCATAGTCTGAATGCGGCAATTTTGATAAGGGTACCAACAAATAATCACTGAATATTATTAATTTACTCAAATATTGAAATTATGCGTATAAACTCACATGGAGTTCACTACCCAAAAGAAAAGAAAAGAAAAGACTGAGATCACATGTAGCTCAGTCGATAGCATCTGTTGAGAGAATATCCCACACACGTAGCAATACTAAATTTTTGTTTTACGCAAATTGTGCAATGAAAACCCGATAAGGACAACACGGTCCAATCTCAGAAACGCGCTTTTTCACGAATTCACCACTTTTTTATGCAGTGTGGTAAATTGAGTAGCCTCTTCCTTTAAAACCACCAACGCTAAACCCCCTCTCCCAGTGTAAGCAAAAGGAGCGAAATAAAATAGAAATGCCTCTCTCGTACTGCGTGAAGGAGAGTAAACCCTGCGTGGGTTGGGCTCAGCGTTACTTCGATGATTGTCTCTGCGATCTTAAAGATGAAATCTCCTTTGCCCTCGGCTTCGTTAGTCTCATATGCTGGGGAGTAGCAGAAATCCCTCAGATTATCACCAACTTTCGAGCTAAGTCTAGCCATGGTGTCTCCCTCGCCTTTCTCCTCACTTGGGTCGCTGGGTTCGTCAACTTTTCCCTCTCTCTTTTCTCTACTAATTTTAACCCAACGTTCTCTAATTGCTTTGCTCAACCATTTTTATGCAGCGACATATTCAATCTCGTTGGTTGTGTTCTTGAGCCTGCCACGGTACCACACTTCTAACCATCAACATTAAAATCATTAAAACATTTGTTTCGTTCCATAATAACCTTTCACGCTTTAATGTTTCTTATATATATAAAATATGTTGTATTTATTACTTATCGTTTTCTTCTTGTGTTGTGTTTTGTTTTGTTTTTCTTCTTGCTTTTTTGGATGGCTGCCAAACCAGTTGCCTACTCAGTTCTACACAGCTCTGGTAACTAACTACTGCACCGCAATTTCCTCTCTGCATATTATTTCTATTTCTATCGTTTTCTTTTTGGGGTGTTTGGGTGTTTTAGATCTTAAAGCAATGTAGCTATCAAACCTTTAAATTATGTTTAGTCTTGGGAATTGGTTGTTTTAAAATTTTCCAGATTCTCAAGGGTGCATTTCCAATAGAGAGTTGCGCTTCTAGTAGCAAGAGTCAAGGAGTATTTCTTGTACAAAAAACCCCTTTAAGAAATTATTTAATATATTTTTTTTAAATCTGCCGTAGGAAATATTTAATTAAATGTATTGAAACTCTTGTCCACAATTAATTTATTTAAGGCATTTATTGACAAGATTAAATTTTTGTATTTCAAAACAAGATTACAATAGCTTCATATAAAAAAAATTAATCTAACGCAAGAAAATCATTTCTCAATTTTACTTAAACGTATTTCATAAACTAAACTTAATTTGGATTTTTTACAATCAAGCATATATGTAACTGTTAACACCGGGAAACAGACTATCATGAGCTTTGAAAACTTTTGAAAGTAATTCATATCCATTAACATAAACAAATATTTGCAAAAGTAGGGTAGACCCACTTGTTACAGAATACAACAAAGCTAATGACATGTCACCAGGCTGAAGGCCACCCATTGGACACGTGTTATTGTGTTCTTTCCAGAAACAAAAATCCACGGGAACGTTCTTCTGAAATCATCTCTTAACCTTTTTCATCTTTTCTGTGTTCTCAAAAAATTGTATATTAATATTTTCTTTATATTTTTTTAAACTTTTAGTTTTTATTTATATAAAAAATAAACAGTCTTAGAAATCGTAGAGTGAGTACATAGAAATTAAACCTAAGTTCTTAACATGCTTGTTTACGTGATGTGCAGCTTTACACAATCACTACGATCGTGCTAGTACTTCAAAGTCTCTATTATGATTATATCTATAAATGGAACAAGCGTCGTCGAAATATCGACATCGACGAGGTGCAGTAATAATTTCAAATCTCTTATGCCTGGCTCTGCTCATAAAATTGAAATTTAATTTATTCTTTTATTATACTATTAATAGGCCCAGGAAGAAGAGAAAAAACCTTTGAGGCCCAAACCAGCGCCACAGTCTGGGATTGCAATACCAAATGACGAACCCAAAGCAACGCCTAAACGGGAATACTACTACAGGTAAATATTATCTTTCAATACCTAGTTCATATGCGTTAATTTGCAGTCTTAAGTCTTAAATAATGGTTTGATTAAGAGATTATTCAACTAATTATTTATTTTTGAGTTAATTAAACAGGTCAGCGAGATCTCTGGCTGGTAATGATACTCCACCATTTGGTACCTACTTGAGAGCTGCTAAAAGTGTCCCTTCAGCCATGGAAATGAACAATGATTCATCTTCTGATGATGAGGCACCTCCACTTTCCACCAAGCCAGTAACACAGCCTAGACCCATCCCTCGATCTGTCCCTGTGAGTTTTTAAGAAATTAGGGTTAATAGATTTGTATTAAGGTATCAAAGTACTATCTTAATTTATTTTCCCAAGTGATGTATTTTTTTGTGTGTACAACATGATCATCAAATTTTTGCTAGAAGCACAGTAGTATGGCTTGATCTCCTTATACATATTTACTTCCGATGTTTCAGGCAAGCTATGGAACATTTCTAGCAGCATCTATGAACTTGCCCCGCCAGGGTAATGCTTTGAAGGAGGGATACAAAAGATTCAATGGAAGAAAGCTACTCTTGCAGGTATATTCATTGGCGATGGCATTGGTTAATTAATTTATTCACACACACGCATGATCATTTCCACAGAGTAGGGTTGCATTGCTGCACTTAATTTCTAGAACTCATCACAGGAGCAAAACATGCACAGTGCGTTGGGTCAATGGTTAGGATGGTTTATGGCTGTGATCTATATGGGTGGCAGGCTCCCTCAAATATGGTTGAATGTATGTCTCACAACTTTTTCATTTATTTCTGAGTATTCTTCATTTCTTCTGCAGTTGTGTTTTTTTTTTCCTAATTAATTACTGATAAAGTTGTTGTTGACTATGTAATCATGGCCAGATTAAACGAGGGAGTGTGGAGGTACTGTTTGATCTTAATCTCCTTTTTCTTTTTCAAATCATAACTCACATTGTATTTCCACTGATTTATTCATGATTTCTCTCTTTATCACTGTAGGGCTTAAATCCTCTGATGTTTCTCTTTGCATTGATCGCCAATGCCACTTACGTTGGAAGGTTACTATTTCCCTCCCTTGCATGTGTTTTTCAGGTTATTACGAAGAAAATGAAATTAAGCATTATTCTAACTCCTCTGCTGTTCTGTGTTCTGTCATGTGTGCAGTATTCTTGTAAGAACTACAGAATGGGAAAGCATCAGAGCCAATATGCCATGGCTTTTGGATGCCATAGGTTGCGTGGCATTGGACCTATTCGTATCCTTTATACGAATTTGTGAATAAGAAATTGCTTCTTTTTTTTCCAGAACATGCTCATCAAACATATTCTTGCAGAGTTGTTAAACCTTAACAATGGCAGATAATTTTGCAGTACGCCAACTATAGATACATTCGGAAGAAAGCAAGAAGTGGTGATGATGCTGATTACGGGAACTACAAGGAAGCCACCAAAAGTTTCGTGTCTTGATATACCCAACTGTAACGAAACATGTTAATCTTCCCAAAACTGAAACCATCGTATAACACTTCAATTGGACCATAACATTTAGCTATTAGTAAAGGCGTGGTTAGAATATTGAAGTGGCCTCATTAGGAAACGTGTCTATTTTCACGTTAAAATGTGCTATAGGAAGCTGTCAAAGTTATCAATATGTCTATGAATTATGAATCGTTCACGATTCTTACACCAGCTACCAAATTTATGAACTATTAACCTTCCACGATACGATAATTCAACTTTTTGTCACCCAAATCACTGTCAACAGCAAACAAATTAAGATGGAATTGATTACTCATATCCTATCTTAAGTTTGTCAATTATGAACCCTTCAGTCACATCATAATTCATTCTTCAAACTGTGTGATTGCTAATCTCGGATTGAAAACCTTTCTTTCATGTCGCTGTAACAGAGAATTGATAATTTTGTATTCAATCATGTATGAACAGGGATAGCTAGACTGGCCAAGTGTAAAGACAAAAAAATATATAGTAAATTATACAGATAAAAAAGAATTTGATTTGAAAATTTAACTACTAAAAGAAATTGCTACTATAAATCTTAGATTAAGATCAAAATAAGATGTTTAGGTAGAGCTGTTAAAGTGGGTCAGAACCTGTGGATTAACCTATCTCACTACAAATTTGGATCGGTTTGAGTTGAAATTTTTTTACAAATGTCAGTACAGGTAAATTTTTGATCCGATCCACCAATAACTCGGCTCATCCAGGTTGAACCCGTGTTGAGCCGAGTTGGTGTATGATCATACACATTAATGGGTTGGCAAATGGAAACTTAATTTCAATTCCAAATAGATGGAGATAAAGAAGATGCTTTAATGCTTCAAGAGATGAAAATGTTTTGAATTTATCCATTCAAGACTCTAATATTATAGTTGGATAAGTGACAAGAATGTTTTGATCTTAGATAGTAATTTGTTTTTTTTTTAAAAATTTTGTTTTGTACTGGAGTTTAACATCATTTTGGATTGTACTTAGATTGTATTGAAGTTTATTTAAATTTTTATCTGAATTATAATTTATGACTTAAAAAATATATATTTTATTTTAATTAAGTGGGCTAGCAAGCCAACTCGTTTAACTCATCAACTCAACTTCTTTAACTCATCAATCTGTGGTGGGGTTGGGTCAGATTCGAAGCTTTTTGGCTCGTTTACAAGTGAGCCGGGTTGGGTTGAGTCGGGTCGGGTCGGGCGATCCATTTTGACAGCTCTATGTTTAGGTATTGAAGCCCACTTCTGAATTTGGGTTGAAGCCCGGTTCTTATTTTGTTTTACAAACACATATGCCTAACAAAATGACACCATGTGCTTATGGGCCTAAAGATGGAGCCCTGAAGCCCTGAAGCAAGGTTGAAGGATGGCCAATAATTTTCAACCAACTCCAAAATGAGGTTCAAATTTATTATCACTGAAAATAGAAAACAAATGTTAGAAGGAGTGTATTATAGAATGTGCCACTAAAGTTCTTTAATTATAATTATCTTGTATTCGTATTAACGATTTATTAATACTATAAAACTGTTCTTGCAATCTTTTTATTATAGATGAAAAATAAGTTCAAACAACCATGATAGTCAGAAAGAAGAAACCGCTGGCATGTACCTAAAATGGGTTTGGTAACGTTTGTGTGTCTTTCATGTGATAATCTTGCTCTTGATTCAATTTTCAGCTTCCAGAGGTTGAAGTCGCTTAGAACACAATTGTTGGTTCTAGCGGTGAAAGAAACAAACAACCAAAATCGATTGTAACACCTGTCGCTGTTGCTTTTGGTGTAAAAAACGAGATATGAACCACCACCCAACACATCTTCACAAAGAAATTAAAAAAAAAAAAACGATAAAGTAATCAAAAAATTAATGTTGTTTTTGAAGTAATCCACATTTGCTTCCGAGAAATTCAATTAACATGTGTCTTAACTTCGTTTGCCTCATTAGTTCGAACCGAAATTTTAGGGAGTTTGTTCATCTCAATGGTACATCTCATTTTCTTTCATTTTCCGTCTCTTACTAGTCATGTGCTACTTTCTCGATCCCTTTATTTCTCCATCTGTATTTAATGTTCATGCAAAACAGATAATTAATTTGACCATATAATATAAAACCATTGTGATACCATGCTTTTCATATTTAATTTACAACACCATAGTAATCCGCGTAACCCATGTTCTGTATTGCGTAGAAATTTAGATACATGAACGAGTTGACTTAAAAATTAAAATAAGGCATGCCTAAATATTTCTGTGGACTCATTGCACTTTTTAATGTCTCGGCATCTTCCTTTTGTTTGAACTTCTAGTCTCTTACATCGTCCGGTCGCTGAAACTAGCATGCTACTTCATCTAGGATCTAGAACAAAAAAAAATACGCCAAAAATTTGTACTCTAATAATTTCCATGGTTAAAGTAAGAGAGCAGATTTGAATCAAGTAGTATGGTTGACTTAATGAAAACTTTGAGTATACCATGTGGACTTCTTCCAAGTTTGCAACACTAATTAAATAAAAATAAAAGTAAAAACGTCATTTAAAATAATCCAGCGAAGGAATCAGATGGTTTTGACTGCATTATGTCATCTACAATAGAAAAACATGTATTATACTCTTATAGTTTAAAAAAAAATTGTTAAAAAGTAAAGTTTAAACATAATTAATCTTTCTAAACTAGCTTGTAAGATGATATTTGTATCCACTTGTATATTGTAGATTTATCTTATGTCTAATTATATTGATATAAGATATCTAATAGACATCTCACGTCGATGCATATACATCTTAAATGTGAAACTAGACATTAATGATATTTGATATAACGGTTACATGATAGGTCCAATAAACAATAAGTTTTTTGATAATGAGTAACACAATATGCTAAACAAAAAGAAAATCTCATTAGAATTGATTTTGGGTGGTTCACCTACCATATTAAGAAGTGGACTTTAAGTCTAATTCAATATTGCAAATTTAATTTTTAAGATGAGATTTGCTCATACTTATATATTATAGAGACAAAGTTAAACACTATATAAGAGTGAAGGCCCATAACCTTATTTCGTAAGCTTTTAGATTAAAAGTTGTATCAAATATGTAAAATTAATGTTACAGAATCATAACCACATATTTATGTAAACTCAACATAAACTTTTCTTATATAAAATTTCCAACATAGATATTGAGTAATGAAAAAATTATTATAGTTATTCTCACTCAAACTATCGTAATTGTTATAGTCATATGGCAATTTAAATTACATAATTACTTATATTTTAGAATTGTTGCAACCGTTAAAGTGAATGTGACGGTGAGATATGCACATAGGCATGGGTAGCATCACTGGTTCCACGAGACACGACGACTAACGTGGCACATTAGATATTAGCTTTCTATTAATGTTTCTATCTGCCATTTGCATGTTCTCGCAAAGCTTACCAAATTAATTTTACTTTTATTTTTTATTATTCAATCTAGGTACAGTGACTTTTCACAAAAACATGTCTTTAGATATGGAACATTTATAACGGTTAAAGAAAACAAATATTATCTATCTTAGAAAAATGTTATTTTACTCGACCACTATTTGATAATTTGCATAAATATAAAATAATATTAAAACAATTATTTTTTATATTTTTAGAAGAAAAAAAGGTTAAATAGTAACCAGAGATAATATCACGTCGTAATAAAAAAAAGGCTTAAATACATTTTTGGTCCTTATTTTCGTAGTATTTGTTGCGAATGGTAATCATTTTCACATAATGTTTAAAATGGTCCTCATTTTTACCGAATGTTTAGAATGGTCCTCATTTTCGCAATTCGTGTTTTATTTGGTCATTTTCTGTAACGCCGTTTAAATCATTAACGGAGCATTGTACATGTGACACGATCTGTATTAGGGTGTATTACGTGTAATGTACAGGTGGCTTAATTAGATATTTGGGGATAAATAAGTGAGCTAGGGTTTTGGTAGGGAATGTTTGGGCAGTTGGTGAGTTTTGGCAATCTTGTTCCTCCATTCCCAATTGGTATTGCTGCAATCTTCTTCTTCCTGCAATCCCATCCCATTATATAGGTATGTTACGGTCCCAATCTTCTTCCTTTACCTCTGGTTGTAATCGTTGGAGGCAACCGTGTTGTATCACTTCTTCGTGCACTATTAGTGGTTCAACGAGAAATGAATTAACCCCGATTTGTAGTTGCAGAGAGATGGTTGCTTTGAGGATGGCAAGAACTCCAAAGAATATTGGTAGAAAATTTTGGGTACAATCTATTTTTATTTTTGTGTTAATAATAAATTGGTTTTAATTTTTGGTTGATTGATTTACAGAGTGTGTGCTTGTAATAATGTGGGTTTTGTAATAATGTGGGCTGCAACTTTTTCAAATGGTGGTGTTGATGAAAAGGATGTCATCATCATGACACAAATGAGGCAGATTAATGATTTGGAAAAGGATGTCCACTTCAATTTCACCTTCCACTTCAACATCACTATTCAGACCAATACAAACCCTAATACAAACCGTGCCACCTGTACAATGTTCCGTTAATGATTTAAACGGCGTTACAGAAAATAACCAAATAAAACACGAATTGCGAAAATGAGGACCATTCTAAACATTCGGTAAAAATGATGACCATTTTAAACATTTTGTTAAAATGAGGACCATCCGCAACAAACACTACGAAAATAAGGACCAAAAAATATTTAAGCCTAAAAAAAAAAAATTGGCAAGTGTCCTGTTATCTTACCTTTTTCAGTACCGTACAAGTGAGCAATTTCTTTACCTTATTTTTCAGGTTGTCCCCTTAAAGCACCAGTAGTAATAACTTTAACGATGAAAATACGATGCATTTTTTGTTTGGTTAAAGAAATGAGCAAGGAAAAATAAATTTTATATTCATTTTCCTTTTAATTTCAATTTCATTTTCATTTTTTTTTCATTTTAAACGGACAAAAACCAAAACATGAGATGAATGGAATTTAGACGCGTAGAGGCTTTTTAATGACGAATTAATGTTTACGTACATTCTGACATTGATTCCTCCGTGTGAAGATTTATAGTAGTACTTTTTTGTTTTTTCATTTAGTGAGAAAACTTGACTTTTGTTTCTATTTTTCACATTTATTCACCTATGTACGATTTGCTCATATGCTATTGACTATTCAACAATTTTTGATTTGAAAAGAGAATGCATAACCACCACGGTGCACACACTCTGCTCAGTATAATCAATGAACATTGGGTAGAAACAAGTTTATAGGACTAATTAATTGATTATCTTTATACCATGTTCTATGTTTGCAATTAGTTTTGTTCTAATGCAGTATTTACGTAACTTTTTTTCTCAGCACACGTCAAGTAATTAAGAGAAGTGTAAATGAAGAGGCTATGCATCTATAGTTTTAAAGTCAATTGTTATCTGAATTTTCAATTCAGAGAAATATAATTTCATATCATAGTAGTGAAAAGAATGACTTAAAGTACATTAATTCATGCATACGGTTGAGTTTAGCTTATGTAATCAGAATGACATCTTTTATATCATATATTAATTACTATTCTCAAAGATTCTACAATAATTTAGTTGGTTTTTGTGGAAATTCTTCACATAAGTGTTTTATTGTTTTTAAGTTGTAATAGTTAAGCTTAAAATGCTTGTATTTTAATCCAAGTGAAATGTAAGATTTCATTCAAATAAAACAATGTTCTACGCTGAACTGCTAAACATCATAACAGCATTAACATTACGAGGTTTTCATGTGGGTCACATGGAGGAAAAGTAATAGCAGACGCATGCATATGAGCAGAAAAAACTGTGGAAAATAAAAAATCAAATATTAGAAGATATTGGGGTAAGTCAAATAAATGTTGGTATGCTCTTTTGTTAATTTTTCCAAGTTATATAGTTTCTCTTTCTTTTTTGGTTAAAGGGAGGGGGTGGTTTTTATTTATTAATTGCTAAATGGAAGTGCGTGAAACTTTATAATTGACTAAATAGAGTGTCTCTCTGAGTGATTACTTATTTGTAGCAGCAAATGACTCCAATTTAGACGCATAGATGATTCCATGTTAAAGATTTTGCACCACCAAAAAGAAGATACAGACAATCATAATCAACCTAGTCAAAACCTCGAAAAGCAATGTTGGTCTTTGGGCAGACAATAGAAGAGGAAAGAGTGATGATTCAGTTGGAGAAGAAAAATATCCAAAATACAAGGCACGATCCTTTTCAGATCCGTAGCTACAATAAACCCAACCTCACCGACACAACACATCCTTTTCAATTTTCCTCTCGCACTGGCAACCACTGTTGAAGTTGGTTAACGAGTCTCATGATTGTTTCTCACTCCCATTTCACACACGTAATACATAACACCAATTTCGTAAACAGCCACTAACAACAAAAAATTGCAATCTCACATGTAGGGGTAAAAAAGGGCACAGAAGTAGTGAAGAAAAAGAAGAAGAAACTGCATTAAAATAAAAACTCTGGCATTGGGGTGATTTCGGTGTTAGTAGTTACAAGACGTAACGGTAAAAGTAGTATTTGAGTGGCTGAAAAGAAAAAAAGTGGAGGGTATATGTACCTGGCTGTACATGTACAGTGTAAGATCAACACGGCCGTGGCATGGGGCCGCACACGGCGAGGAAGGAGCGACTCCGGCGCCAGCTCCCGGGGACAACCAATATACGACACCACCGCTAAATCAAAACTACTTCCGCAAAGCAAAAAAAAATAAAAATGTACTATTGTACTACTGCGCTGCTAATAATGATAATAAAAATGGTTGTGGCGGGCTAGGCTTCGAGAGCGAAAGGAGTTTGGAGAAGATCGTAGGGAGCCCATAGGGCATCCAAGGGGCAAGGGCGGTTGGCGTCGAGGCGGGCCCAGGGTTTTCCCTTCCCACTCCAATGCAGGAGGCTCACCGGGCCTGGATGCAAGTCTCTGCAGAGGCCGCGGAAGTTATCCCCGCCAAGCCCATGCTGGTTCCACCTGTGATCCACCGGGCCTATGTTGCCCGCGAAAACGAGTAGAAACGGCGGAAGGGAGCCCAGCTCGTAGATCCGCATTCTCTTCTGGAGCTCCATCCACTCCTCGATCTTCCTAGTGTAGTCGCCGGCCCGCCAGCGTTGCAAATCAATCACCATGACGCCGGTGTTGAAGTAGCAGGGCCTTCGGCCCGCGAAGGTGAGGGAGAGAGAGGGGTTGGACCAGAAGGAGGGGGTGAAGTAGGCGCTGAAGTTGGCTTTGCAGTATTCGGGCGCGGCGAGGACGGTGCTGTTGCTGTTGTCGTTTCCGAGTGGGGTGGCGGCGAGTTTGGCGATGTCGTCGACGAGGACGAGGTCGGAGTCGAGGTAGACGATTTTGCGGACGGAGGAGGGGAGGAGGTTGGCGAGGTAGTTACGGGCGTAGTTGAGGGGGCAATCGAGAGCGGAGCGGATGGAGGTGGAGATGAGGCCGGCAACTTGGCGATCGTTGAAGGGGTAGATTTGGAAATTGAGATATGGGAAGGAATTGGAGAGGGTGCGGTTGAGGAGGGCGGAGGAGGAAACTCTGGAGGCGGCGGTGACGAAGTGGAAGATGACGTTTTCTGGACAGGAGGAGTGCTGGAGGACGGAGAGGATCGCCGCCATGGACCCCCGGAGGTAGGTGATGTCCAGTGTCATGGCCACGTGAACTGCCGCGTCCCAACACGTGTGGGTGTGTTCCGGCTCGGCGGTGGCACAGGTGGGGGAGTTGTAGAATTTGGGTGCTTGTTTGAAGTGTTGCTGTCGATGTTGGGTGATGGCAGCGGCATGAGTGGAAATGATAAGGATGAAGCAGAAACCTATTAATGCAGATGAATTGAGTGCATTAGTAGAAGCCATGATCTCTCTTAATGAAACTCTGATGATTGATCCAAGGTTTTATCCACAACTACCATCACAGAGAAAAAGTACTCTGTGTGTGTGTGTGAGACAGAGAGAGAATATGAATATGATATAACAAATCCTCTTCTACTCTACTACAATACTACAACTACCATTTTCTCTCTCTATGCCTTTCTTGCCTTGCCTCCTTCTCCACCCAAATTTGAAGTTCCTTCAGAAATACCTGTCTTTTATGCATACTCATTCATCTTCTCTGTTACTCTCCTTCGCCATACCATAGTTTTACACCCACTTAATTTTACTCTCCATCTTTCAAGTGTACCCAAAAATGTTACTTTCTGTTCGACATAACTTTTCTATTTAAATTAACCATGGAATTAATAAACTTACTCCTTCTTTGGTCAAACTTGTGATTATTTATGAAATATTGATTCGAAATCAGTATTTTTCTTACTTTTTTATTTATTTCCCATTAAAAAGCAGCTGAAATTATACATACTTTAAAATGAAATATTCACTGTGCGCACTTTGTGAATACAGAAGATGGAAAAGGTTTATTTTCTTTTTTCTAGCAAGTGTAAAACAAGAACAAAACATAAACCTGTATCATATACTTATATATGACGATGATTATATAATAATAGCAATATGAAGTATAGTGGAGAAGTCTCAATGCACTTGAGATATTCTCTTGGTCTCGAAGTTTTGAACCTTGGGATAAATTATTTTCCATCGATGTATGTAGGCTTAAATACTTTTGTTGTCCTCATTTTCGTAGTATTTGTTGCAGATTATACTCATTTTGACAGAATATTTAAAATGGTCCTCATTTTTACCGAATGTTTAAAATGGTTCTCATTTTTGTAATTTGTATTTTATTTGGTCCTTTTCTATGACGCCGTTTAAATCATTAACCGAACATTGTATAGGTAACACAGTTTGTATTAGTAATGATTTAAACGGCACCATAGAAAAAGACCAAATAAAACACGAATTGCGAAAATGAAGACATTTTAAACATTCGGTAAAAATGAGGACCATTTTAAACATTCTGTCAAAATGAGGACCATCCGCAATAAATATTATGAAAATGAGGACCGAAAATATTTAAGCCATACATATAAAAACCATGATATATTTGAATACTTAAAGTGTCTTGTTCAATTTTAAAGTAATATTTCCGTACTTTATATATTATGAAATCGTCCTATAATATAAAATTTTTAACAATACACCTAGACGAAGAAAATTTACATATTTTATTCATCATTCTAAACAAATAAAACTTACATATTTTATTCATCATTCAATAGGAAGGGTATTTCTAAAACGGAGATTATCCGTTTAACCCTTCTGTAATAAACCTTAGTTATGTGTTTTTATTTATTTATTTTTATTTTTAACTATTTTAATGTATGCTCTTTCATTTCAAATACTTGCATAATTATTAGGAAACTTATTAAACATTCTTGTGTTAATAAAATATAAAGCTATTTGGTTATACTGCATTTTATATCAGTATGTTACTTTATTTGTAAGAAATATTAAAACATAAACATAAAACTAAAACTAATCAATACTTTGAAACAATAAACAACTTATAGCATGTAGAAGTGAAAAAGAAAAGAAAAAGAAACCCTGTGATTGAGGAATTGGGATGCACAAAAAAGTAGTCACTTCCTCTGAGGGGGCATTTGGTAACATTACTAAAAAGTTTAGCCACCACCTTTTTGTTCAATGGGCCTATTGCAAATGGCTTCACAGACTAGCCACGTTACGTGAAAAAAACCCCAACATTGTGCCACATGAACATCAAATGTCAAGTAAAATACAAGGAATTTTTTCTAAGAAAAAAAGAGCCAAAGAAAAGTTGTTTTGGTGTTGTTTAATTTCAAAGGGAAAGGGACATGGAAGCTAGAGATATCGTAGGGCAAGGACTACACAGTAACCACTTATCTTTTTTCTCTATATTCTGACCTATTTCTGCACCTTTCCTTCATTACTTCCATCACCAAGTACAGGTTTTTTCGCATATCTTTTACAAATTTGCCTACATTTTTAATGGATAAGTCGAAAAAATATTATTGTTTATGTAATAAGTCGTCTATAGTTACGACGACTTCAACTTTAAATGTACATATAAATTATCAGTATAGAATATTTTTTCAAAACATTTAAGTCGTCATGATTCCATACAATTTAACATTTTTATATTTTTACATAAATTGAAATTATTATTACTCCTAACGAATCTCGTACAAACCGATACATTTAAGTCAAAATTGTTATGATTCTTGACAACTTATTTCATAATCAATAATATATTTTTGACGTGTTCATTCTCGTAATATTTTGATTCTAGATAGGTTAAAAAAAAAACAAATCTATGAAAGCCTACTATTTATATTTTCTTCGAGACTTTATAAAAGTGGCACCTAGAAAATCTTTCACAAAATTAAAACTGTCTGGTGTTCATGTCTGATCCAAATAAACATATAGTGGATTTTTAATTAACATTATAATTTTTACTTTCAAAAAGACAAAACACATATTATTAAAATCTGCAAAAGGGGAAAATATAAGTTATAGTAATCACTGATGTCAAGATACAAAGATAGAAATTAAAAATCCTTTTTTTTTTTCAAATTTTGATATTTGTATGAACTTCACCTGTAGTTATTGCAGTGGAGTGATGATGTTAGTATGTTGTCTTTATCTGAACACTTGTTGCACTAAACCTGGCCAAGTTACCAATTCAATTTGTTCTACAATATTCTTCTATACATGTGTCAACTTTTAGTAACTAAAGAAAAGTCACAAATTAACCCTTTAGATGAAGTGAGTGAAAAAAAATTGACATGTCTGTCTTAAAAAACTTCTTTGTCGGCGTGTTTAAAAAATACGATAAGAACAATTAATGTGGTCCAAAACTTGGGATGAACTCGTAAACCGTGACATGTTTTCTATATACAACTGTATAAACCGAATTCCCGTTTACGTGCACAAATTCAAACTCAGGTTTAAAAGCAATGCGTAAATTGTTGAGGTGCCAAATTGTGTGTACGTGATACACCACACGTGTGCATAGAGTTTCCCAATTCAGGTAAAATGGTGTTTGGGAGCAGAGATTCAATCTATAGATTTAGATGAAGTCTTTGTTTAAAGATTAAGAATTTTGCATTTTGCCATATCCTAATGGTCAACCCTATAAGATAGGTTCCTGTATATGGAACTGGATTTGAATTAAGAAGGTCCTAAATAAAGCATAATTTTATTTATCTATGGTTACGAAACAGTTAATGAATAAATTGACAAGTTAGGTATTATCTATTAGTTATTTTTTTCATTTTTTTCTTTAATCAATTCATTGGTTTACTTGATGGTAGTACGTAATTAAAAGTTGGGTTAAATACGTGATGTTTTAACTTTCGCTAAAAATTAAAATTAATTCATTTTTGAAATTTTGATCAAATTTAGTCTTTCAACTTTACAATTACGTGAATTTAATTTTTTTAACCAAATTGGTTAAATTCAGTTTAAGTTTAGTTGACGTTTTAAACGTGTTTTATTATAGTATTTAAGTTGTTTCATAGTATTTGATATTTTGATACAATTTAGTCTTTCAACTCTAGAACTGTGTAAATCTAATCTTTTTAACCAAACTGGTTAAGTTTGGTTTAATTAATGTTTTAAATTTGCTTCATTGTAGTATTTAAATTGTTTACACAGTTTAACACATTTTTATTTCAATATTAATTAAGAAATTATCATGAAATATATTTGAAATATTAAATAAATTTAATAATATTTGGTTAAAAAGAAATTAAATTCACACGGTGTGAAAATCTAAGAGATTAAATTTGACTAAAATTTCAAAAAAAAAATTATTCTAATTTTCATTAAAAGATAAAGAACAAAAACATATTTAACCCTTAAAAATTTAATTTCGTAGTCGTTAGTCTAATTTAATGATTTATAAATTTATTATGCGGTGATTAATGATTTGGTTACTATATAAACTCACGTTACATGGTCATCGTGCAGTTTTTTTTTTCTTATAGTTTGATACCTTTCTTTGATTTTAAGTTTGTTAACATAAATTTATATTCTTTTGGTAAAATTCAAATTTCCACCAAAAGCTATTCTTAAATTTTAACATACCTTAAAAAGTAAAATACATATGGAGATCTTACACCATTTTTATCCATCCAATGTAGTTGTCGGTGATAATGAAGTTTCAGAAATGTAATATATTACGATTCAAATAACTTATTTACTTGACTACTATTTAAATTTAGAATTCTTATTCTTATCTGATCATTTTTCTTTTCTTCAATAAATAAAAATATTTATTAATGTTGATGGAGAACATTTTATTGGACTTTTCTTTTATGACCGGTAATCGTACATTTGACAAAAAGACCACATATCATACTTTTTCTTTAGAATTTTATTTTTATTTGAAATTAAAAAGGCCGTAAATATAAAAGTGCTGATTATTTGAATTTGAAACTGCTACTGGTTACTAAAAACAATAAAATTTAAACTTGGGAACTAAATTTTATAATACCATTTATTTAAAAAATAAAGAGTTTGTGTGGTACGCACGCACACTTAAATTGACCATGTGGAAGATTGGGGAAGAGGCATGGTAATACCATTATGTTTGGTAGCCCAAAGAATAAATTGGCCCCACTTCTTAATAAATGAGGATTGACTTTTAGTTCAAAAAAATAAAAACCTTGATTTTCATTTTCTGTGTCTTGTTTGTTTCTGCCAACCTTGGCCCAAATCCATCTTCAGCCTCAATTATTTTAAATGTGAATCACGCCAAGGACTTCCTTTTACAATTCAACATCTATAAATTTGCTTCACATACTGTGGAGATATTTTTTTCTTCAATAACAACCATTTTATGTCAAAGCAACGTTGAGTATATTATGAAATATTGATTTATGAAACTTTCCAACTATAAAGCTAAATCAAGTTTTTGATACAATAATTTGTCTGAGTCACTCTTTAAAATTAACATTTGGTTCCTAATTTAAGTTATTCAACTTTCTCATTTTTTTTCTTAACATGAAATTTAGATTTCAACATGTAATTACTGAATAAGATCATGCAATTAATAAAATAAGTTATCATCTACAAAAGATATTTTATTAATAAGATATAATAGAGTTTTTTTATTTTTTTGTTCGGATTAATTAAAATATTAATAAAATATATTTTCATGAATATATAAAAAAGAAAAGAGCATATGATACAAAAGCTTCAAATATCCTAGTTTGAGGTCTCAATACTCATTAATTATAACAGATAGACTTTTTAGTCAGAATTTAATTTTATTCCAAGTCATAATATATAAATTTAGTATTACAAATTACATAAATAAAAATCGAATTGATGAAATTTAGCATATGTTATCAATTAGAAGTATCGCACGCGTATCTTTTGTGCTTCAAAAGTATGTTGGAAAATTTTCCATAGTTAACTCAGACGTACCATCAGAAAATTTGTTCACGAAATAATAAATGTAAAAAATCACAAACAAACTTCAGATACATCAAACAAAATACAAAACAAAAAACATACGTGATTATTTACCCTTGTTTGTGTTAAAATTACTGCTTAATCCAAGCAATATTTTTTTATATGGGCCAACCTAGATTTAATTTCCTTAAACTTCTTTAACAGCGAATCTTGCGTATAAAAAAAATCACTAAAAGAGCTCGTTAGATTTTTATTGAAATTAATTAACAAAATTAATAAATAAGTCATAACAATAGCATGATTATAAAAATGAACTCTTTAATCAGATTAAATAATCTGAAAATGAAAGTTTGATGCTGAAAATTAATTTGATTGATACTGATAATAAGAACAAGAAACAAGAAAAGTCATCAGATTAAATACTGTAATTATCAATCATAACATGTGAAGAAAAAAACTTAGTTATCTACTTCTGAACTAATGAAAATTGAAATGTAAGGATTTGCTTTAACAGTCTGTCTTCATTATAGTTCCATCTTTAACCCAAGTAATTAATTGGGATTAGGAACTTTGAACTACACAAAAATAAACCCGTCTTTTAGCCTCTCTAGCATCTTATTAACAGTTTTTCATTTTTTTCATATTAAATAAACCTTCAACCATTATCTGTAAACCAATATTCACCCTTACTACCACACCATTGTATCAGTAACCTTATGTCTGTCGAAGCTTCTTAGAACAAAAGCTTTGCCCTATGATTCCATGAATAAAAAGGTGAAATTTTAAAATTTGAAATAAAAAATAAAAATGCAGAAGAGAAAAGAAAACATTGCCCTCCTGTTTTGAAAAGTATGCTTTTCTTTCCACTTTCTCTTTAATCTATTTTCCCACCCAGTTACGTTCTCTTCTCCAAACATTCCAATAAAAACCATAGAACCTCCAAAGTTCGTTGGCCAAAATCCAAAACAAAATAATTATACGTAAAAACAATGATATCTGATGGAATTATTTACAAGCAAGTTAACTAAATGCTCAGATCACATAAAAGAGTATACCCCTAACAATTTTTGTAAGTCAATTATACAACATTTTTGTAATATTAGAAGTCGTGTACAACTTTCACAAAATGTCGTGTGGGTTATACGACTTCCAATTGGAAGTCGTTAGGGACGTACGACTTCGGTTTGTAATGGTTTACATGGTATAGTTTTCCTTGCGTAGCCATTACAGATGAAAGTTTCCTTACAGAAAAGCATGAATGTAGACCTAGTGATTTGTATAAACAATGTCCTTTAACCAAATAATCCTCTGCAAAAGTCATAGCGTACTTTTTATTATTAATTAAAAAGAGAGATAAATGGCTTGACATGAGCCATTCCTGCATGATAATAACTTTTTGTGTGGTCGATGCCTTTTATGGCCTAATTGCAGTAGTATGGTAGTGACCATTTTGATTATAAAATTATAATATATGCATAGCTTCTTTATATCTTCGCTTGAATTTCCATGACAATTCCTGGTAAAGTTTATATGATAGCCACTAAAATATCTTACCATGTTTTTCCTCCTTTTTTTCCACACAGTATAGACACACGGAGTACTATCGAGAAAAGTCTATGCTTTGCATACTAATAGCGAGCTGATGGGGACGGGTTTTAGATGACAGCCACTAAAAATTTTGCTATCCTTTTCAGTGACTATCGAGTAAATATTATGTATATTCATGTATTCCGTGGACTTGTTCCAGCAAGGTAATCGACTTCCAACATGCATTCAAACTGAAGTCGCAAAGTCAACCCAAGGTTAATACATCAAGTCCTTGCTTGAACTAGTGGTACATTCTAGTTCAAAGAAGTAAGTCGCTTAAATGACTAATCAATATTCAAACCACACCTTGTTAGAGAAGCAAGAATCTCTACCAAGTGGCCACTATCTATCTGCTCATGCAAGGAGCAGTTGTCAGAAACACAACAATTAGAATATCACTTTTTTCTGTTGGCAGTAAAATGTCTAGTAAAATTATTGTTAAGCATTTCTACTGAAAGGATATTAAAGAAAGAAATAGACAACTAGAGAAATAACTTTTTTGTTACTTTAGTGATTTTTATCTGTATATAACTTATCATGTCTTAATTTTGGGATTGAATTATCATCTTTTCTTGATTATTAATGACTAAAATTTAATATCTTTTATTTTTGATGTTGGTAATTTTACTTACTATGGAAGTTGTATACCCACACGACTTCTAATATGACAAGAATGTTGATGAATTGACTTACAAAAATCATTAGGAGTATACATCTTCTATGTTTAAAATCGTGATCCCCGCTGCATGAATAGATTCGTAATATAATTTGAAAACCTGCTTGTGGTGAAAAATTACCCAGATTTGTAAAAAAATTCAGAATCTTTAAAACATCCAACAGTTTCCATTTTTTTGAAACCAGACACCCTCAATTTGACGGTAGGAAGGAGGCAAATAGCATGGAAAATTGCAGCTATCAATCACAGATTCACAATAACTCTCAAATAATGAGATGTGGTACAAAAAGCAAAAGTCTTGCTGCTAAAGACCATGCTACAGTAGTGAAGCTACCAACTATTCTTGTTCCTTCCTAGTAAGGGGCATGTTATGATAAACTTTTTTACTAACATTTCTAGAAGACGAAAAGAACAGGAAAATGGAATTAGGTTTTCCATATACTAAAAATTAGTTTCTGGGAAAGTTAAAAATTAACTATTGGAGAAGCAAATATGTGAAAACGGCTATAATATTAACTTATACACAGTAATTTTAACACTAGAAAAATTAATTTCATTTTTTCTTCTAAAAATACTCAAGGAGGAGATTATTTAAACTTCACGGCTATGTGAACCTACTACCAAAGAACATGGTATGACTTGAGAGAAGCTACTAAAAGACAGTAAAACTGCAGGCAGGTCATAAAGATCAAACAGGTACAATTCAAGTTCACCGGATGCTTATGATACAGTTAATACGAGTCAAACAGGTAGCAGCATTCCCAAACATAGAATTCCCTCTTCAATCGGCTAAAATATTTACACATAACTCCTCAAGAGGTATTGTAACGTCGACACAAATGCATTACCACACAAAAATAACAGTAAGGAGGACAAGAAACCCAATCAACATAAGCAGATTCTTCAAAACATTGTCTTCCTGCCGCTGCACTTGGCCACCAGTTGCCTGATGATACCCCCGTGCGCCCCCTCCGTGAAAGCTATTAAAACCAAAGGGATAACCAGAAGTTGTCCCATAGACAGTGGCATCCTGAAAGCCATGGAAATGAATGTTGAGCAGTGATGGGATAAACCCAGCAAAAGCGGTGGAAAGTGTGAAGTTCCCAAATCTGGCAGTTGCCATGGGAATGAACCCTCCCATGAGTCCAAACCCATAACTCCCGAAAGGGTTAGCCTCGGGAGGAGGTGGGGGCGGCGCAGTTTGCGGCCTCTGCCCCGAAGGACGGTGGGGGATCTCCATTCCAGGATATGATTTGGTCCTGGGATCAGTCTGTGTTTTGCCCCTTCCATAAAGAGGCACCAATTTCTCCTCCTGCACAAGGGCCTTGCAAACAGGGCACTCCTGAGAATGGGAATGATGATGGAGCCACCTATAAAGGCATGGCCAACAGAATAGGTGACCACAGAGAGTGATCACGGGCTCTTGCGCCAAATCGAAGCATATGTTGCATTCGAAATCACCAGCATCGTTTGAACTGTTACCCGAGCATGACGGGCTCGGAGCAGACGCTCTCGTTGATTCCCCAAAACCACTCGTCATTTGCCTAATCCCTCACTCAGATCTTCACAAATAAAATCAATTACAATGCCAACCAAACCCTACAATGTCACCCAGAAAATCATCATAACGCTATATCACATCATCGTCACCGACAAGACCGTACTAAAATACAAATCAGCGAATTGTACTAAGATCTAAAATTAATCAATAGAAGAATCGACGGATAAATCTAGAGATTGAACGTGGAAATTAGCGGAACGAGAAAACGAAAAAAAAAAAAAAAAAAAAAAAAAAAAAAAAAAAAAAAAAAAGAAGAAAAGAAAAAAAAAAAAAAAAAAAAAAAAATAAAAAAAAAAAAAAAAAAAGAGAGACAGGAAACAGGATTCAAAAAGAGAAGAGATGCAGATCTGGTCTCAGAATATGAAAATAGAAAATTATAAACATGAATTGACACTGAAATAAGATCTCAAAAGATGAACTTACAATTTGGTCGAGGGAATGACAAATGGCTGGGAAAGGCACAAGAATTGTGATAGAAAAGTAAATCCTGCGTCTCAAAGCCCCAAATTTGGTTCTTACCGAAAACCTCGTGGAAGGTTCCAGGTTCTCTACGTGCTTTCTTCTATTTGCTCGTTTATTAATTAATTAATTAATTTATTAATTTATTTATTTATTTATTCTAGTCTATTCTATCCATTATTCTATCGTATAAATGAGGGGCCTTCTCCCTGCACCTCCAACAGTTCTTCTGTACCCCAAAAAATACCTTTATACCCTTATTTATCATTTGTGCGAGTGGATAAAATTCGTTGGGACGCAGTAAATTTCATTTACTGCGTCACCAACCTCCTGCACCCCCAAAACTTCACTCTTAGTATTTTTCTCGTGTTTCGTTGTTCTCCATCCCAGTGCTTTTGCTCTCATTCTCT
>Ga0214542_1003069_pt1 | contig 34377 bp, 11 predicted proteins | sample CNSS1metaG_FD_160096 | JGI IMG/M metagenome (GOLD analysis project Ga0214542, IMG submission 160096) | Root nodule microbial communities from cowpea collected in UCLA plant growth center, Los Angeles, California, USA - CNSS1 | ecosystem: Host-associated > Plants > Roots > Nodule | place: USA...
TAACTGACTCCTTAGAGTGTCAGGATGCGATCCTTACCTTGAATCCTTACCAAGTTATATAAATGGGGCACCACCATGGACACCCACTATCAGGGGCCATGGAATTACGTCCCGACCACTGAAGCACGACCCTGAAGTTCCACCTAGAGACTTCAAGGAATTACGTACTAACCACATGACAAACACACACCAACAGCCAAGTAACAGATACATATATCATACATAGGAACCTCATCCCCTCATTCGTAACCAATCCCTATTTCTCATACGTTGAATCAATACCAACTAGTCATTCCCAACCATGAGTAAAGTGTTCCTCCTCATCCCAAAGCCATGCCACTGGATTACCAACCATCATGTCCATTGTTGCTCATGTCAAACTCGTGACCACATATATACATATATTCAACCTCTCGAGTATAATTCATATAAAGATTTTGTCAAACTCATGATTCACACATAAGACCCTCTCCCAATCATGCATAATCATTTCCATTAAACCATCACACAATAACTTATACAAGTACCAGTTAAATATCCAAGCACAGAGGGAACCCAAATCAGAACGCATTCTCGCCCAGCTCGTCGCTCAGGCTGGAGGGTCTCGCTCAAGCGAGAAGGACTCTCGCTCAGGCGAGCTCCCTCCGCCTAGGCGAGAGCTCGACACACACACCACAACGGCCTCTGCGCATTCTCGCTTAGGCGAGACTCCCCTCGCCTGAGCGAGACACTCGCTCGCTCAAAACTGAGTTGGTCGCCTGAGCGACCCCTCGAATAAAAAGTTTGGGCGAGCCTCTGCTCATCTCGCCTGAGCGAGACAGGCTCGCCTGGGCGAGATTATCAGTGCTCGCCACTGTTCACGCCTGCATCACACATAAACATACACTAAATAGGAAAACCAGCCAGTCCAAGCATCCAAGACAGTTATCAAACTCGAAAATCATGAAACTAAAATGGTACAAATCACAATCACACCAGACAAGGGGATTCTAGCTTCCCTTACCTGGAATATGCTAGTACAGGAACTCAACCACAAACACGGACACCACGGCTCTAGGGGTATGCTTATGAAGAGAAGCAGAAAATTTGGTTCGAATAAGTGCGACGGAGCTCCAAGGTTGAACCCTATCGGAGAGGGTGACGGCTACTCAAAGGGGGTTAGGAAATTTGTTTCAACAAAGTGAGAGGAATGAGGTTTAGGGCAGACTTAGGGTTTGTTCCCCTTTTGGGCCAACCCTTAGGCCCAACTCACATGGGGCAGCCCCTTTTAATTTAGGGCAGAAAATATTGGGTCTTACATTCTCCCCAACAACAAAAATTTTTGACCTTGAAAATTCATCGACGAGATGGGAAGGAAACTACGTTTTCCCCCATTTCGTCTGACAACCACCACTTAGACATGACGAATAAAACGACTCTAACACCTATAGTCACTGGAAAGTTTGCCTCTGTGCTAAGCAATATGTGTTCAACTGTGTAGATTAGTTTAGTCACTACTCTCGAAGTAACTTTCGACCTGCAACCTTAAAACTGGGACGCTCCTCCTTACCTCCCCAACCAACTTGTATTTGATATACCGACTCGTCTACCATATGCTCTCCACTACCTCTTGTAGGTTTTATCAAAGTCTTTGATGACTTTAAGTCTCAAACTAAAACATGTTCGTTATCACTTCGCATCACCTTGTTTACTCCTTTATGCCTCACTCCATTGACTAGATCATTATTGAGTTTTGGCCTACTGCCTCACCATCAACACTCTTGACCCCTTTTACGCATAACGATACTCATAACATCTTACTTCCTTTGTTGGCTTCAACCAAGGCAACAAAGTCCCCTACCGAGTTATTCCATTTCCAATTTAAAACTCTCAACTGATTCCATCGCCATGTCATTTTGGTATCTTATCCTCATTTTTTATCCCTCAACTCGTAACCATCATTCCACCAACCCACAGTACCATAACTTCCATTGACTCCAAATCTCAAGTCTGGTTTGCACCAAGCAACCCTACGATACACCTCGAACTAAGATTGTCCGATTTGGCTTTTTCCCCACCTCTTTGAGAAACTTACTTGTTCTAGTCGAATAAGTAGACCAAGAAAATCTTGTCACATCTCCTCCTCCCAACTTAGACACTTACCTCTCCGCCAACCCTTACCCCGTCGAGCCCAGATCTTGAATTCTCTTCTAGAAATAAACACCTACCCTTAGTTCCTTACTTCAAGGTCGGTACCCTAACTTGAAAACATAATTCAACCACCTCTCATTTCCTTGGTCCAACTTCCTCTGTGCAACCCTACACTTCCAACTCTGAATGATCATTGCACACTTTTACCTGACACTCACAAGGACGAAACCTTTGATGTTTTTAGGGAATTGGTTTTCGTAGTGATCTCTAGGTCTTGAATAAGATAGTTCTTCTCGCGCACCTATTACCATTTCTAAGCATCATCTGCCACCATCCCGCTGCGCTACTTTGATTTATACCCAAACTCACTTGTTTGTTTACTCCAAATAATGATCCTTTCATGTCCGTCATGACAAGGAAGCAATCATTGTTGAGAAATCTTCCTCGAGACCCCTACCAAACTTGCAGAACCTCTTAAACTCCTCTTTTGATAGCCTTAACGCTCCATTTTCTCAACAATGTACCTATCCTTTTAAAACCATATTCCTTATTGGTCACTCCAACCTTAGTCAATACTCTTCTTGAACGGCTTGACACCATAACTTCTTTTTAAAGATTCCCCAAACTCGTAGTCATCCTAGTGATTATACTAAGTTTATACCATTATGTCTCGAACAACTCTTTCACTTGTTTCTCTTACTTCACAATCCTAGCATAAAGCCTCCAATTAGAAACTATCAGCACAAGTTCGACTTCAGACCCAAATGCAAAAGGGAACTTCACCACTCCAAAGCGAAAATTCTAATGTTTACTTCAGGACAATTCTATAACTCTTCTACCACTGAGATTCCTTGCGTCTATTTTTCTCTTGCCTTTGTCGTATAACTCTGATTCACATGACACCCTGCCCTCACCTTTCAGCTTGATACACACTTGTTACACCACTACTGACATATCCCTTCAAATCAAAGGATACAACTTCATTGGAGATCACATCTCCTAGGAATGAGATTAAGAAAATAACCAATCCACCTTTGAGATCATGTCCCAACCTTATAAAGGGAATAATTCAAATTGGCTTTGAATTTAAACACTTTGATCACCGCGAAGGCACCACACACCCGAGCGAGTCTCCACTTGGTCACAATTGTAGCAAAACCATCATCTCAACCTTAGTCCCTTCCTAAAGGTAACCATGATTCCTGTACCATACTGGCGACATCAAGGAGTACACGATTCCAAGAAAACCAGCTCTTAGTCCAAACATCACTTCGAAAGGTGCATCTCTGGGTGAGATATATTCGTGCTAACCATTTTAGCATCAACCATCGTAGACATCATGTCAACTGCTTAAAACTTTTCTTTTCATTCCCTCCATCATTGTGCTATGACATCAGTTGGGTTGTCCTTCCATACGAGAATAACCTTTAAAGGTGTACCCTTCCTCCTGGTGCGTGAAACTTTTCACTTTATACCCAAGGTTAAGTGACTTGCTCATGGGAACTATTTTTCCTTGAAACATCCCACTAACAAAGTTGAAAAGACCCCTCTCCACTTGTTGACTGTTAATTCTAGTATGAACCTCTTATCCACCTCAGCCTCTCACTAGAGGTTTGCCATCTTTTTGCACTTCACGGTCTCTTCCTTTCTTAGCTTGCTCGTTGCAAAGCAATCTCTCCACTCGCTGCAGCCTAGAATTTGCCAATTGTTCCTCTTCCACTTCTCCAAGAAGCACTAGGTGTGACCATATGACTGTATTCAATGACACTTCTCCTAACACTGTATGCATTTGCATGACTCTGAACTTCAACCTTGTCGGGATGTAGAATCAAGTTGATTTTCCTCAAACGATGTGGCACTTGCATGCACTGATATCTCCCATATGTTTTAACCTCTAGATTCAACTCATTTTGGAAAACTTGCGGTATTTGATCCCAAACTTGTCCTTAAAGCTCCCTTAGTCCAATCGTTGCTAAACTTCAACATCTTTTCTCAAACTATTAACCCAAACTTAGCTTTCCTTATTCAACGGTATACATCACACATCAACTTCCCATCTCCGAGGCAAGAAGTTATCTTAGAGACCTCATTCAACACTTGTAAAGGAAAACAGGCCAAGTTGACATTGGATTTGCATTCCCTCATTTCTATAGACACCAGACACAGAACACAGAGGCACAATAAGACAAACTAGATCATACCAAGCAACAGTCTATCACTTACAGACAACGAACCCCTTTTTGTCTGTCACCCCCTTTTCCTGAACCATTAGAATAAGAAAGGAAAACAACCTTTAATCTAGTCATGAGTGTGCACCCTCATTACTCTATCAAGGCGTTTTCTGTTCCTAAAACTTTTGGTTTCACTGACAAACTCGACGAAACATGACTACTTACGCCCGCAAGGCACGACAAACCCACAACCTTAGGTCATCCTAAGGACGAACTGCTCTAATACCATTAATGTAACACCCCATTTAATTAATAACGTAATTAAAGAAGCGTCACACTGGAATAATAACGTAGCGCAGTCCTGGAGTTTAAACCCACTCCTTACAACGTAAGGCACACCACGGTACCACAGGAAAAACCAAATATGAAGTTAAAAGGAATATAGGAGATCACAAGTCAAACAGAATACATGGGTCGTGGCCCTAAGAAAAGCCCAACAAAAAGAAATAAAACATCAGCTCCAGCCCAGATGGACTATGCAGCGGAGTCACCATTCCCCTGTTGACCGCGAGAATCTCTCGCTTCTGCTCACATCAATAATTTGATGGTCATTGCAAAAGAGAAGAACCACACACAAAACAATCAAACAAGCAAAGGGTAAGCTAGAACCAAAATCATTTCATCAATGAAATCAGATACATATTCACAGTCCATTATACATACATCACACAAGCATGTTACGACCTCCCAAGTAATACACTACGACTCGACTCGACTCATCCGGATACATATAACCTGGTCGGATTCAGCGGATGCCTGCACTTGTGGTGGATACCTTTATTCACCCCCAAGCTGCTCACCCCCGAGCTATGTGTTACAAGTGTTACAATGAATCAATTTCCCTCACCACAAGGTTAGCCCTTAATGAGTTTCAAGCCTCCTGCTACTCTCACTACAGGAGCCAGTCCGCTCTAAGTGAGACTAACTGACTCCTTAGAGTGTCAGGATGCGATCCTTACCTTGAATCCTTACCAAGTTATATAAATGGGGCACCACCATGGACACCCACTATCAGGGGCCATGGAATTACGTCCCGACCACTGAAGCAAGACCCTGAAGTCCCACCTTGAGACTTCAAGGAATTATGTACTGACCACATGACAAACACACACCAACAACCAAGTAATAAATACATATATCATACATAGGAACCTCATCCCCTCATTCGTAACCAATCCTTATTTCTCATACTTTGAATCAATACCAATTTGTCATTCCCAACCATGAGTAAAGTGTTCCTCCACATACCAAAGCCATGCCACTGGATTACCAACCATCATGTCCATTGTTGCTTGTCAAACTCGTGACCACATATATACATATATTCAACCTCTCGAGTATAATTCATATAAAGATTTTGTTAAACTCATGATTCACACATAAGACCCTCTCCCAATCATGCATAATCATTCCCATTAAGCCATCATACAATAACTCATACAAGTACCAGTTAAATATCCAAGCACAGAGGGAACCCAAATCAGAACGCATTCTCGCCTAGCTCGTCGCTCAGGCTAGAGGGTCTCGCTCAAGCGAGAAGGACTCTCGCTCAGGCGAGCTCCCTCCGTCTAGGCGAGAGCTCGACACATACACCACAACGGCCTCTGCGCATTCTCGCTTAGGCGAGACTCCCCTCGCCTGAGCGAGACACTCGCTCGCTCAAAACTGAGTTGGTCGCCTAAGCGACCCCTCGCATAAAAAGTCTGGGCGAGCCTCTGCTCATCTCGCCTGGGCGAGACAGGCTCGCTTGGGCGAGATTATCAGTGCTCGCCACTGTTCACGCCTGCATCACACATAAACATACACCAAATAGGAAAACCAGCCAGTCCAAGCATCCAAGACAATTATCAAACTCGAAAATCATGAAACTAAAATGGTACAAATCACAATCACACCAGACAAGGGGGTTCTCGCTTCCCTTACCTGGAATATGCTAGTACAGGAATTCAACCGCAAACACGGACACCACGACTCTAGGGGTATGCTTATGAAGAGAAGCGGAAAAACTGGTTCGAACAAGTGCGAGGGAGCTCCAAGGCTGAACCCTATCGGAGAAGGTGACGGCTACTCAAAGGGAGTTAGAAAATCTGTTTCAACAAAGTGAGAGGAATGAGGTTTAAGGCAAACTTAGGGTTTATTCCCCTTTTGGGCCAACCCTTAGACCCAACTCACATGGGGCAGCCCCTTTTAATTTAGGGCAGAAAATATTGAGTCTTACAAATATTATCATAAGAAGTATTTTTATCTTATAATTATTTTTGCTCGTAGACTTACTAAAAATTCGTAATTAATTTGTTTTTTAGAATTTTTGCAGAAAATTTTCTTTTTTTCGTGACGATTCAAAATTCTATTACACATCAATAATTATGTCCGTTCACTTTTAATTTTGGTAGGATGAGTTTAAATTCATTTATTCTATTTTCCAATATTTAAAAATAATTATAAGACGTACTCAAATTTTAAAAACACCACAAAAATTTTAGTTTTATCCTCCATAATCATTTTTTTTACTCATGTTTAAAAAAAATGCTATTTGAGTTTATCCAAAACAACAACTATCTCTCACTAAGATATTAAAAAAAAGTGTTTCAAATCCTTATACATTTTTTTAATAATTTTGTCTTAGTTGTTTTATTTTAAACAATAATATATTATGTGACCGTTATATTTAAAGCATTGAAAGGAACCGACCATTTTCAAAAATTTTACCTAATAGTTTTTCTTTTTTTTAAATTTGATTTTCATAACTTATTTGGATTTTACAAAAAACTGCGCTTTTTTTAGCTAACAGTAGTTTTTTTATTAGAATAACTAATTACGTAGATGATGATGGTTTGTGTCTTATTAAAAGAGACTTAAAGATTAAAAAAAGTTGTATTTTGAATAAAATCAACGTGAAAAATAATTTATTAATTTAAAAAATTCATTTATTTATAAAAATATAAATAATATGTTTTGATAAAATATAAAGAATAAATTATATACAAAACTATAGGATATATTCTTTAAAAATATAAATGGTATACAAAAAAATATAAAATAGATCCGTTAAAAATATAAATCAATATATAAACGAAATGATATAATTGTTTAAACTTACGTAAAGTATAAATTGTGAAAATAATAATATTATATTAATATCGTTCTTGTTCTAATGAATAAAGTTGGTGATGATATTATAGCACATGGTACTCGTTATCAGTGTTACCCGTGAGGTTGGTGCTTTGCAGTGATTTTTTTTTTAAATAATTCACTTACGAGTTTTTCACAAGCATTATTTATCTTTTTAATATTATATTTATTTTGAACACTTCCTTAGAGTATCACACTTTACTAAATTAAATTATCAAACTTTAGTATAACTTGAACATTTAACTGTATTAAAAGGAAAAGAAATTAGTTGTCTTGTTTATCGCGTAATAGCCATAAACTATATTTAAAAAAATATAAGCGGATATTTTATGCTAGTTTATGCAATAATATTAAACTTATATTACAAAAACATAAATAATCACCCATGTTATGTTATGATTTGGTATAAAGTGCTCATCCATTAATAATAAAATTTTTACCTCTGTATATGATTTTTTTAATACTTTAATATTTATTTTTCTTTTACTCTATTCATATGTGAAACATTTTGAATATTGTTTGAAGTAAACTCTATTTGATAAAGCAAGAAATATAAGTGTAATTTTAAAAGTGTTATAATTTACTCGATAAACCAATAAAAGAGAATAGTTCAGAAAGAGTGTGTACTATAAGTTGGATAGGTTTCCAAAATTATGAAGAGGTGGGATGCAGAAGCTTTTCAAGCAAGAATTATTTAACTTTTTATAAAAATAATATTTAATTACAAAAATTAAAGTGGATATATCAATTTTAGTTCAAAAGAGAAATTCAATTTATTTTACCTTCATACTCCCTTGTTTCAAAAACTTACGCGGGAAAGTTTAAATCAAATTTGTTTGGGATCTGTTCTAAGTAAGGAACATGGAAATGCAAATTTGAAATAATAAATATTGCATTAATTATAAAATAGTGGGATAATTAATTATAATAAAACTTTGAAGTATGCAAATATGAAGAATGGGAAAGTAAGTATACATTTACTATTGATACAATCTTAAGTAATTTTAAACGAATAACATTTAGTGTACTTTATTATTTTATTACATACATTATAGTTTAGTTTTCAACCTCGAACACGTTACTTGAAAACAAGAGAGAAAAATCTTAACAAAAAAAAAAAAAAACACGCATAGACATTATGCGAAAATATACACGTTAACGTGAACGTGTGTCTCTTTAGTTTTATCCTACTATTTCTTTCTATTAAATTAAAATTTAATATGTTAAACGAAATTTGATTATTTAACACCTATACTGATCTAGTATACTAAAAACACATCGTTGATACAAAATCAACGATCTAACAAGTATTATATTTCAATAAATCTTGACCGTTTAAGAAGAACACACACATGAATTTTAAATTTAACATATATTACTTATTATGTTTATATTATTTTTAAAATTTTAAAATATTATTTAAAAGATATAAATTTTAAGATTATAAGAACTCAAAGTGATAAGTTGGAGAGATAATAAATCACATGTAAAAAAATATAAGTGGCAAGAGAGAAGAATTAGTTAATGATTATTTTAAAAATATATAAATAAATTTTTACGTAAAATAAAAATATGTTAAAAGTAATATATATATATATATATATATATATACATTAAAGAAAATAATATAATTATACAGTTATAAATACTCTAAGAGTTATTCCGTACTCTTCGGTCTTCATTGTCACGTGTGGGTAACCTATAAAAGAGTTGACCATATCTATAGTAATCCTGAAAGTTTAATTACACAAAAAAGTTACAAGATCAATTACTTAATTGCAAAAGTTTAATTTGGGGTTATAATCTTCTGTACTATTGCAATTTTTCAACCAAATAATTTCTTATTTTTGAAAAATAAAATAATTAAAATTACGTTGTGAAAAATGAAATCTAGAAGGGCCGAAAACCCCTTTCCCAGGTAGGGTGTCACCGGTTACTACTGTGAATTGAATTTTGACTTTTTCAACAGACATCAGTTATGCGTCACTCGTGAATAAATTTTCATTTTAAGGATGTGAATTAAATTTTGTCTAGTTTATAACTCAAGGTATTTTCATAAAAAAAAAAGTTATTCCGTTAAATACTTTAAATATATTTTTTTGTTTAAATAATCTCTTATTTGATTTTGTTATTAATGCAATGATATGAATTGATTAATTTGTGGTTGTTCTTGTAAATTTTATCTAACCCGGTTAATTATTCTTATTCTTAAAAGAAAATAAAAACCATAATGACGAACACAACAAAATCACAAGTCAAAACATGATCAGCAACATGTTTGGTAAAACTTCATGGACAAATTATGAAAACGAGTTGGATTAAATTTTCCTTTTTCTCTTCTAAACTTTACCAAATGATTTGACGAGTAGTTGGGAAAACAAAGTTAAACTTGATAACTTATGAGGTATCCCCACTCTCGTTGGATTTTTAACCGAAAGTGCTTATTCGATAATAAAAAAAATATTAAACGTTTAACATCTGGTGACCCTCAATGATTTCAAAGACATCTTGCATGTTTAAAATAATAGCTTTTTTACATCGTTTTTTGAGAAAACTAACATAGTATTTAGTTGTAATATGTTAGTTTTGCACTAGCATAAGTTCCATAGACTGTGTTTCTTGTTTTCATAGAAGACCCTTTTTGTGTTGTGCACACCCTCTTTGCAGGTTCAACATCCTACAATATTTTCATTAATTATTTTTTTTTTCACCATTCTCTCTTACATAGTATCATAAAGTGAATTTTACTTACGCATTATAAAAAGATGTCACGTAAATATTCTTTCGGGATTGTTTAAACCAACGTTGAATGTAAGTCTGGCATTCCATGTTTCTATTCCCAAATTTTTGTACTGGTTAAGAAAACCATTGATTTCAACATTCCCCATGTTCATAATCACTTCATTTACATACCTTCATTGTCATATAGATATTAGTTACAACAATGGTTGTTGTCATCAAACTTAAGCTGCATAAATAATATGAAATAATTTAAAATATACTCACATCATCCATAAGTGAATGTTAGGAGATATCTCTTATATATATATATATATATATATATATATATATATTTGTTATTTTTGTTATGTTAGTTTCACTTATGTACGTATGCATGTATCATGCAGTAGCGAACCTACATGTACACGAGGGTGGTAAGCACACCTTCTGGTTTTATTGAAATTATTTCTAAGTATATGAAAAAACATATTTTGCTCTCCTTAATCTTATATATTTGTCTCCCCTTATTGTTTGCGGTGACTTTAGGATCTTAAATCCCTTACTAGTGTCATGCATATTTTATATAAATGTATTCACCCTTTGCTTTGTAACATATTTTTCATAACAATAATATCCATTTCTTTCATTACTTCATTTTATCTTTCTCTTTTACACACATAATCCTAATGTGATCAATACCTCCATTTATTATAATCATCCCCAAATTTTTAAATTCAATTTGTTAATGAATTTTATGCATACACACGCATAGCACCTCTCTCTCCATATATATAAATATTTAAGAAAAGTACACATATGAGATGAAATTGCACTAGGAAAATTGCAGCTTGTACATACTTCTTATCCAAGCTAGATTAATTAAGAATTAAGTGACGACATGAGTTTGTTTAACTATCCGTATCAAATATTTGTTAGAATAATGGAATGAAGAAAGCATCTTAGAATAATCATGCACAAGTGAGATTACCATGGTTATCCATTTTTCAGATTTCTATAATATTGGGTTTTGTTTCCACTGCATGGGAAGTGACATTCTGAATTTTGAGGTTTTGCGGTGTTGACAAAGTCCTTAATTTAAATTTCTATGTAAAGGACACGTGGCGTGGCCCCACGTAACCTACTCCCGTACGTGTTGACGGGAGTGTCCTCCTTGGGCACATCCTTTGTCGTTATTGAGTAACGAGCGCGGTTTTGTGTTGAGCGCACACAAAGTTTGAGTCCAAGGTGTTTGGAGTAATGCTCCAACCAATAAGTTTGGAAATTAAGGGATATGGTGTATAGATTGGTCCATACGGGTGATTATTATATCACTAAAACCCTACGCTCTATCTCCAAACACATTTTCCCCACGCTAATCTTACCTCATTCTCAACCACCACCTTCTCTCCACTTATTTCCCCTTCATGCAATTGTAAATAATTTACCTACTAACTTTACATAACTAGTTTAAGATCAGGATCAGTGATGTTACTTCAGATCAAGTATAAATTAAAGAATGATAAATGTTTATTCTTTAATACGTGTTTTAGGTGAAAAATAATCCTAGTGTAATCGTTAGAAATTCAAACGTGAATTTAAGTCATATATTGGATAGAAATGAGAAAGTGGAGCACCATATAATGATAAAGATCCATATATTCATTGCTTTAAGATTTTGGGTTGAGAGTTAAGTTAATATCTTATATGGTTGAGCCCAAATCTTATTAGTGTTTTATTTACCGATAAAACCCTTTCTATAAATCTAACGGTAAATGTGTTAGTAGATGATAAAATAACTCTCTTTAAAAAAAATTATAATGTAAAGTTTATCATATTTAGTCTTTATTATGTCTTCGAGAGTATAATTTTACTTTTCATTCCCTAATCTTATATACGTGGCAGAAAACAAGTGTCCCATCTTTTATTTGAAGATAGATATTTTGAATTTATTATATTATAAAACAAATACCGCTTGTGAATTTTTTTGACTAGAAATCTATCATTTTCAATTTGAATGGGCACAGAAATGTTACTAATATAAAATAATTTATGCAAAAATAATATAATATAATTCGGTATTTGATATAACACAATTTTAATTTAACAAGAATCTGGCGTCAATAAATAACACATAAAAATAAATCTTACACATTTTTTAAGGGTCTTTTCATAAAGTTTAGAACCTTGACTAAATTAATACAATGCATGAATTACTTACGAAAAAGCCTTCTAGAAACAAAATTTTAAACGTGAAAAACATCTTAACTAGTTCAAAATACAATGTCTTGAATGTGAATGAAAAAAACTAAGGTAAGTGCAACAATATCAACCTTCCTCTCTCCCTTCTTTTCTACAATAAAGTCAACATTATATCTTCATTGTAATTAGTGATGGATCTTACTCAATATTTGTGGAGATGCCAAAATATACTTAAAATTTATATATTTAATTATGGATTCGTAAGATTATTGAACTCAGTAATAATTTAATCAATACTAAAATTTTTAGTTATATTTTGTTTTTAATGTAAATAATCATATCATCAGCAAAAAAATTCATCTTCTGATTTATTTTGCAATTTTATTTTGAGAATTTTCATTGTAGAAAATTATTTTTTTGATATAGTTGTAGAAACAAGAAGAGTTAAAATAAGACGAGATGAATTAAAAAATCAATCAAGTAGATGTAATTGACTTCCTATTTTTGTCAAAGATTGATTTTGTCTATTTTCTTCGTCACGGTAGCTTCCATTTTATCATTTTTAAATAATTAATTTATTCTTTTATTTCTTCATCAATATACTTATGTTTTAAAAAAATACTAAAAGATAATTTATCATAATCTAAATAAAAATTGCGATACGTAATTAATAAAAGAAAAATATATGATAATCAAGTCACGATTAAAAACCAGTTATTAAAAAACACTTAGTGCATTGTTTTTTCATATATATTTATAAAAATGAATATACCAAATGCTCGTAAGATAAAAAATAATATTATATATTAAACTAATATTTCATTATCAATTGAGAAAAAAAGAATTATTTTTTTCTTCAATAATAGAAGAAAGCATACAAAAATGAGAGCACAAAATAATGAATTTGTGTGCAACTTTCTTTTTTTCTTCATAAATAAAAGAAAACAAAACAAGTAAAAGTCTAAAGTGGGTACAATACGTTAACTCGAAAAATAGTGAAAGAAAAAATAAAAAATATCTTAATAAATTTGTTTATTTTTTATTAAATTTAATTTTATGCTTTATTATTTATTAGCATTAAATGTTATATTTTATAAAATAAATAAAAAGATACATATTTTAATTCTTATCAATTCCCAGTATATATTTTTATTATTTAAAAAATTCCAAAAAATCAAATTTCTTATACATAATTTAAAAAATAAAAAATAAAACAATTTTCATATAACATAAATAAAAAAATTTCAAAAAAGTTGGAGGAGCCACAGCTTCCCCCTGTCCCTTCATTGCTCCCCCAATGATTGTAATATATTCTCATTGAGTAGATACTGATTCCTTATTACATAACTCAAAGCATTCATGTTAAATACACTAACAAGATTATGGTTTTTATAGAATTAACGGTGAGTTCATATTAGGATGGTAAAATAAGTCAAATTAACTTATAAGGGTTCACTCATCATCAATTAAATTAAAAATACTTGATTCGATTCATTTTATTTTTTTATAGTAAAAAATTTTATAATCTGACTTGACTCACCATAAATTGATGAGTTGACTCACTTATACATATTTTATTTTGTAATATTTTATATATTTATTGAAATACAATGAACGTCTTGACTTGATTTACTTTTTTATAGTGTTGATCAAAGTGTACATCTAATTCTTCAAGAATTATTATAAAAATGGTAGTTCAAAATTAAAATACAAACGTATATAATTTGGCAAAACAAATAATTTTAACATCTAAACTATTTAAACATATTATTGAACAACATTTTAAAATTTAAAAAGATCAAACTTTGAAAATATTCAATCAAATGTAGTAAATAATTATAATAAAAAGCTTTAAAAAATTGTAAAAAAACTAATAAAATATTATTGTTGGTAAATTACGAATCAACTTACCTTCGATCCGACTCAAACTCTTTTAATATATTGATAAAGTGAAGCAAGTTTAATTCAACTTATATTTAAAAAATTATTTTTTTTCAATTCAACCTATTCGAACCAATGTTGTTAAATTTGACTCATGAATTATAAATATTTTGACATTTGTAACTAAGATGTTTTACTAAATTTTTTGTGTTGGATTTTAAAATAGAGATTTTAATGTATTACAAAAATTTAATATATTTTAAAATATTAAAACTAATATAGTTTGAAAATAAAACAGATATATAGAATCCAAAAAGCTAAAAATTATCGAAATTTCAAATTGCACAATAATTCATCTTCTTTCTATTTTTAAAAAATGACTTCCTATTTAAATAGTGAAGGAAAAATCATAAAAATACCTGCAAGAAGTTTCAAGAACGGTTAAATCAAGAGCAGATACCTGATTATTTTAATCTATCACAATCCTCAGTAATCAAACATGCCGTACATTGCAGGACTTTTCATGGATTATTCCACTTTTTATAAACTACTGAATTTATTAGCTTTGTCCACCTAAAGATAGTAAAGAATACAATATAAATATTAAAATCCAAATTAATTTATTTTCAATTCACCTCGTAACAAGATGATATTTTTCTGTTTGATTCACCTATTATTGAGAACAACAAATTTATGTTCTTATACATAGAGTTAGTTCTATTAGTAATATTTATTTCAAAATGTAAAAATATCACATATATAGTTAAATAATTAGAAAAACATAAAGAAATTGTTTTATTATACCAACTGCTCTACGCGCTAGGTGATATTAGCCTCATAGGTTTTATTTTTAATTGTTTATATTATTTGATTTATCTGTGTAGTTGCTACTCTGAGAACAATAATGTAAAAGGGAGAAAAACTAAAACCTATAGAAGTTTCTTTTGGAAGTGATAGAATCCCCTCTTGTTCCACTACAAACCAAAAAGTCAAAAACTTTGGAACGAGGCTTGTCCCAGAAGTTTTGAAATTTCTTTAACCTCAATTCTGAATCATATAATATTAATTAAGTCTATGACTACTATCTCTCTCTTTCTTATATTATATACAATAATATTGTAACATCTTTCACATTAAAAAAAAAAATCTATTTTAGCATTTTTATTTAACATTTTCATTTCCATTGCCCTCCACTAGAATTAATTCTCAGATGTGTATTTTTCAGACCTATATATTATAATACAAGTCCCTGTGTTTGTGGTTGATGATATGCATATCCTTCCAATTCATTTATTTAAATGCTGCTTTGTCATTGTATAAACAACATGTTGAATTATTTTATGTTCTATCTACATCTTCTAGAAACCTATCCAATTCAGGTTGAAACCATACCAACCGAGTACAATTTTCAATATCTGAAGAACAAACACGCACCAAAAAATAAATAGTAAAATCGTCTGACATAATACCCATTTTCTTCTATCTGCATAGAAACTGCTTTGTGTTTACACTATTGTTGAAGTTTACTGTTACCATTACATAAAATACATAATTAATCGAAATTTTATAACTTTAAAATTTATTTACATAGTTAAATATGTTTTTAGTGGTGATGAATAGAGGAGTAGATATAGATACGTATTGAAGCATTAGTATGAGTTACGGAATTTAAGGTCAACGAAAACCCAACAAAAGCAGAGAAGAAAAATAGGGTTGTACTGAATGGAGCGGTATGAAATCACGAGCAGCAGTTTGTGGAAGTCTTTACCAAATGGAAACTAGAAAGTGAAAGGAAAATGTGGAAGGTGCTGCTTTCGCAATTGAAAATATTCGAAACACGATGACAAGTCAAAGCCAATAATTTCCAAATTTGTGACCGTGAGTGCATGAAAGTCAAGTGGGGGTAGCTACGTCATTTGCCTTCAACCAACATCTTAGACTTGGAATACTCGGTTCCTCATTATCAAATCCTATTAAACAAATACATATTTATTCACATAATATTTCGCAATTTCTTGCTTGCCAAACAACCCTCTCTTTCTCTCTGTGTATATATATATTATGAACAAAAAGAAGAAATCCATGGCATATAGGACCTAGACAACTAATCAAAAGTAACCTTTATAGGAAAAAATCAACATTGTGTTCGTATAAAAGGGTGCTCAAAACCTCTTTTCTCTCTCAGCAGTTGAAGATTTTGGAATAACCTTTCACTTCCCTTTCCATTTCCACCACCGTCTATCTCTAAATTTTCATACCTAATACATTCAAATATCTCAACAAGTTGAACCTTCTTCGAGTATATATCTCTATACAAACATCTTTCTTTCATCAGCTATGAGATTGTAGATTCATTTATCATCACCACAAAGAGTTAAAGTTTCGAGCTTTAGTTTTTTCTGTCTTGATCAAGAATGACCCTGATGAAAAGCATATGGAAATCCATCTTCCCGGGTTGTTACAAGGGTGAGTATCCCTCTCCGAAGCCAAAGAAGGTGGTGGCTACAAAGCCAAATTCTTCTCACAGGATTTCTGTCACGGATTTGAGTTATCCAAGCACGACTCTTTCAGAGGATCTCTCCATTTCCCTAGCGGGGACCAACCTCCATGTTTTCTCACTTGCTGAGCTCAAGATCATCACGCAGTCTTTCTCTTCCAGCAACTTTCTAGGAGAAGGTGGGTTCGGACCCGTGCATAAAGGGTTCATTGATGACAAGCTCAGGCATGGCCTCAAGGCTCAACCCGTGGCTGTTAAGCTCTTGGACTTGGATGGCTCGCAGGGCCACAAAGAGTGGTTGGTAAGTACTTTGTTTTCTTCCTCGTAAATTTGTGACAAAATGAGTGTTTTTTCAGATCTGTTTACGAGGTTTTTCTGACTTGTGTGTGGTGATGACAGACTGAAGTTGTTTTTCTGGGGCAACTGAGGCATCCTCATCTGGTGAAGCTGATAGGATACTGTTGTGAAGAAGAACACAGACTTTTGGTATATGAATATTTACCAAGAGGAAGCTTGGAGAATCAACTATTTAGAAGTACGGTTTTTATTCATTATTAACTATCTTTAACTCTTGCCATAATAAGCCTTATTAAGAACTAATTAACCTTGATGATTAATTAACTAATCCAGGATTCACAGCATCACTACCATGGTCAACGAGAATGAAAATTGCTGTTGGGGCTGCCAAGGGTCTAGCCTTTCTTCATGAAGCCGAGAAGCCAGTCATCTACAGAGATTTCAAAGCTTCCAACATCTTGTTAGATTCTGTAAGTGTCCCTAGTTTATATCTCCTTTTTCAATCATATAAACAAGTTCATAACTTGTGTTTATTTGATATAGTTAACATGAAATATTAAATTATTGTTGCTAATTAAGGAATTTTGGTATACTTTATGTTCTATTACTGTGATTCTTACTCTTGTAATTTAATATTGTTGTAGGATTACAATGCAAAGCTATCAGATTTTGGGTTGGCAAAAGACGGTCCCGAAGGAGATGACACCCACGTTTCAACCCGAGTAATGGGCACACATGGATACGCAGCCCCAGAATATGTGATGACAGGTAACTTAACTTGATTAGTTTTCAATGCCAACTAATCCACTTTTGTAGTACCAATTAAGTACATTAATTACTGGTTTTGTACCTTAAAAAGTGGAAGTATTAGCTGTTTATGTGAATGTGTTTGTTTGGTTTTTTCAGGTCACTTGACAGCAATGAGTGATGTGTATAGTTTTGGGGTAGTGCTGTTGGAGTTGCTGACAGGGAGAAGGTCAGTGGACAAGAACCGTCCTCCAAGGGAACAGAACCTAGTGGAGTGGGCAAGGCCAATGCTGAATGATTCAAGAAAACTGGGTAGGATAATGGACCCTAGACTTGAAGGGCAGTATTCTGAAATGGGGACCAAAAAAGCAGCTGCATTGGCCTACCAGTGTCTCAGCCACAGACCTAGGAGCAGACCCTCCATGAGCACAGTGGTTAAGACCCTTGAGCCACTTCAGGATTTTGATGACATCCCAATAGGAACATTTGTTTACACTGCTCCACAAGATCATAACAACAACGAAGTGCAGAACAATGCAAAGGATCAGCTTGAAACACCTAGAAGGAGGGAACACAACAGCAACAACGGCCAACACCATCGTAGGAACCACAACCTTAACAGACATCATCCTCTGAAGTCCCCGAAGAGCCCTAAGCCACAATCACACACACATTTACGTTCAGTGAATAACGATCACAACAACAACAACAACAGACACAGAAATGGTAGAGGAAGTGGATCAAACTCTCCTCCATCACATGTGAAAAGGCCTGGAATTGTTACCTGATATATAGATACATAAAAATCATCATATATACTGTATATACATAGATATTTTCACTTGATTTTCTCCACAGAATTGTTCAGTTTTATGTAGTGGGCCCTAGCAAAAAAGAACACAGAGTGAGCGTGCAAGAATTGATTAATACATGGTCCAAACATGGAAAGCATGCATGAGTTATTATAGTAATTTAATTTGTTAAACTAAGGGAGGATTAGAGAGTTAATTGTTTTAAATTGCATGTGCTTATATAAATATTGTGATGAAGTTTTCTTGTGGATGGATGAAGAGACTTGTTCAATAAAAATGGAGAATTACCAACTACTTATTAGTTGTTGAACAAACATATAAAGATCTTTCAACAACAATGGTTACAGCTAAGAGGTTTGACCAAACATGAAGTAATATATTATATTGAATAACATTCCAGTGTGTAATTAAGCTCATTTTAGATGCTAATTATAATAGTTTTTATCATAGATAGTGGAGACAGCAAGGAACCCTTATATAAATGTATGTGTACTTGATGGATAAATAACAAACGTGTAGTTATCTATTTGACGAAAGATAATCATTAGGGTGGGGTGAACGATTAGAGAAACAAAAAGTATTAATTGGTGGCTCCACTAGTCTATATTTCACACAATATTTTTAAATTGAATTGTTAATTGCACAACTCAAATTACTGATTTCAAGTTCCATAAATATAATAACTATAATCCAAAACACTTAATAATACAAATAAATATATATATATATATATATTGAATAATTAAAAATATCGTAATTTTATAACAATAAAAAATAAAATTAAAGCGTAATTTGTAATTTTAAATTAAGTAAATCATAATACTTATACTAAATGTCAGTAATATATATATATATAGAGAGAGAATAACGTCTGTTAAAAATTACCGGGTTGCAGGTAAAATAAAGAAATAATAAACATTTGAAGTTGACTTTTAATTTTCTAAGAAAAAATTAAAATAATATTTTTATTATCATGGTGTGACTCTTTCAATGGGATGATTTTGACTGTTTTTGTTGATTTTTCAGTTCTTCTACAGTTTTTTCTACTAGCCAAATTTGTGAATTTTTTTAATTACATACTTAATTGGTGTACTAGATTTTTTTTGCTCTATGTAACCTATTGATCCAGTTTGACATGTAGTACTGATAGAAATAAAAAAGAAAATAAATTATTAATATAATAAGTAATATGAATAGAGAGTTATTCATATATATATATATATATATATATATATATATATATATATATATATATATATATTATATATATATATATATATATTATAATTCTAAATTAGTATACGTGTACTGTGTTGTAATAAACTTTGTACTACACTCATTTTAAGATCACAATTTGAGTAAAAGGTTCTAACTTAATCAGTGTGACTTGGCTTATGAATAAAACAATTTCAATTTATAGTTTTAATATTATTGTAACTTTTATTATATAGTATTAATTTTACAAAAATATTTGTTAGTAGGTGTATCAGTATTTATAAAAATAATTATGGGTATTATAATATGTTTATAAATAATTTTTACTGACACATATCTCAAATTATTGAAATTTATAAAAATATTGTCACTGTAAATTGTTTCCCTATTAATTGGACATTGACAGAATCTTAATAATACAAAATAATAGATATTCCGTCACTTTCAATGTAAGAGTTCTTCAATACTGAATCTACTTGATATCAGTTGTTTAATTAAAATATCATTATAGAGGAATATATATTTGTTAATTTGCTATTTTTTCTATATCAAAACTATTCTTTTAAATGAAAAATATGAAAGAAATATTTAATGAATTGTTTATAGCATGATGAAATCATGTGATATAATATTTATATTGATTTTGACAACAGACTCCTTCTAGATTGAGCATCATGTTCAGCCACGAGTCCCTGTCAATATTTATTTATAAAATGATAAGAGTTCAGAAAGGAATTATTTAATATTTTTTTTTGTTAGTTTTAGCTTTAAAAAGTTTTTCTCGTTTTTTAACAGTTGTTGACGACAATAATAAATTTTTAAAACAAATCAATTTCATAAATATTCGAATTCTTTTTAGTCATATTGAATAATAATACTATTATTAAAATAGATATGAAAAATGTTGTTGGTGACAACAATTGTTCCATGATCGCTTGTTACATATATTATTGTTGAAAAAATAGAGAAATAAAATTTTAGGTAGTGTCAACATCAAATTTTTTCAAGACAATAATAATAATAAATGATAAAGTAAAACTAACTTGAAAAATAAAAAGAAAAAAACATATGTATTAATTTGAAAAAAAAAATCTTTTGGAAAAAAAAAAACGCTGGCTACTAAATACAATTTAAGATTATCCTTTGTGTTGAATAGTCTTAAAAAAACAGTAAAAAGATTATGAAAAGGACAAGAGGTCAAAATAGGTTAATAGAGATTTAATTTTTATTTTACATGATTTAACTAGGTCAAAATAAGATAATTTAAAAAATATAAATTAGAATCGTTATCATAGTTTATCCTAAATAAACTATTGAAAATAGTAAAGATAAAATAAGGTTTACGAAAATTGTATTTTGAATTTGGAAATATGCGTAAGGGAGGTGTTAGTACCGTACAAAGTCCGTCTGAAGTTGATACCTTTGATTAAATGTACAAGATTGATGTAATTTTTAAAATGTTTAATTTTTCTCGAAAATAATACTCAACATAAACAACAATATTTTTTAAGTTTTTTGGTTTGACAAGAATAGTGAACTCGGCAAGAACTAACCTCGCTCTACATATCTCCATTCGCAATGAAAAATCAATTAGGGATCACATATTTCTAATGAGAAACCATTTTTTAAAAAATGTTGCTATATTTAAAGTTTTGTATTTTTTATATTTTTGGAAAAAAAGGAGATGTACTTGGTACTAGGACGACACAAAGATCAAACAAGTAAGTATATATTGTATATATTTATTTTAGAGATATCAGAAGATGCAAATGGTCATACAGATATCTAAAAGAATAATGTATTTTTGAATTATTTAATAAAAGAAAAGTATCAAGTACTGCACATAGTCATAGGACTACTCATACCTTTAAAAAGAATTCAATTATTTGAAAAGAAAAATATTAAATATTAGGACGACGCGAATGATCACACGAGTACTCATATAAAAGACACAGAAAATTATTTTTAAATTTTTAATTTTTTATTAATAAAAGTTATTTTAAAAGAAATATTATTTTTACTATTATTATATAAAATGTGTTTTTGATATTAAAAAGATTATGCATATTTGAAAGTAGGGAATCTAACTAAATAAAAAGGGTGGAAGTGTGAATAATGAAAAAAGAGTTGCAAAATAATAAAACAAAGGTCTAGCCCAATAACAAAGGCGATTGTGTGTGAGATGATACACGTGCAAGCAGGAAAATTAAAACAGCTCAACACCAAAGCAAACCAATACAAGTCTAAAAGAATTAATATTAGATTAAAGAAATTATATTTGTTGTAAACTTAATATGTATTAAAGTTTAGAAAAAAACTAATTCCAATTTTGGATCTAAGCATAATACTAATGTAACTTCAAAGTTAGTCATTTTCTAAACCAAATTAAGGGGGTCTAAATCAATTTCTCCAACGAATATCAATTAGAAAGAAATAAGAATATCACAATAAAAGTAAAAAATACTTTTGCAAAAAGATATTAGTTTAAATTTTAATTTTTTACACGTATCAATTATGTCACTTATACATAGGCTCAATTGGCCATTGCAAAAGAAATTAATCAAACAAGAAAACATTAATGAAGGTTTTAAGAAACATATATTTTGTTATGAAATTTATAGTTGTCCATTGGTTTGTTAGTAATTACCTATAATTAATTGCTATTGATGTTATCTTTAGTATTATAACCATTAGTTGTATCTCTTGGATTAACTTTTATATCACAGAAAATCAGTTTTTACTCTCTATTATCCTTCTCTCCCTTTTATTTTATAACATATTTGTTGTTTTCTCTTTATTTTAGAAACTATTTATATAAACATATACAACATATTTTATACACACTTTTTAATTGAATTTTTTTTTTACTAAGAACGAAAATTAAAAGGCATAAAACTAAAGTGCTCTTCTTGCAAGCAAGTACTTAGAAATATGTTGGTCACACAATGACTATGGTCAATTATTTTTTGTTTTTCCTTTTGAAATTGTCAACATTTCGTTCCATACCTATTAAATTCTACCATAATACATTTTCAAGTGGTTTTGGACCTGTAAGTCTTAGTTTTATGTTATACACTATTTATTATCTATATAGACATTAAAAATATACGATTAAATTACATAAAAATTTAAATTATAATCAGTGGTTGATTACCTTTTTTTCTAATTTTATTACTCCCTAGTGTCTCCGGTTTAAGGTTTGTGAATAATAAAGTATTAATTAAGAGGGAAAATTCTATTAAATTGGTCTAAATTATACCAATAACAAAATTTCTAAAAAATAGTCTCAAACATTCGAGGATTAACCCCAAATAAATAAAAGCACGAGTCGTACTATGTTGGAACCAAAACCCAAGAAAAAGCTATGAAACCAAAATGGGGTTACGCAAAATAAAAATAAAAATAAATAAACTAAGATTTTTTTTAATGACTTGGTGGAATTTCTTACGTTGTTGTCACCCACCTAGGGTTTTGCCCCATTAAATGGTCTTCGTGATCATCTATGTCTCCATATATAGAAGCTAGAAAACCTACGTAGGAGTTTCATTAGGGTTTTGTAGTGTTCACAACAACAACAAAATCATAGGATTTTTCCTTTGTTGAAGGAAAAAGAATGAACCGAGACAAAAGCATAGATAAAGCAGTGAAACTTCGAAGACGTGGTGGCAGAAGAAGAAACAACGATGGTGGAAATATAGCACTCAGCCACCATAGTCAAGTGCTTGGCTTTTGTTTCTTCCTTCTTGGAATCATCGTATTATCCTTAATTTTGTTTTTCATCTTTTATCTCATAATATAGCCTTATCATAAATGGAGAAACAAAAGGTGAAGTGCGGTTTTGGTAGAAAAATGTAAGTTAGATAAAATGTGTATTTTTATTTGAAAAAGGTGATGATTTATTTTCTTCCTCTAAAAATGAATAAGGGAGAGGAACTATAGTAAAGATTTTTTTTTCATACAGAGTAATATTTTTTTTTCTTAGATGTTTAAATGTATTTTTCTTTTCTTGAGATAGAAAGAGAAAGAGATAAATAAATGGATTAAGTATATTTTTAATCTTTGAACTTTAATCCAAAATTGAAATTTGTCCATATCTGAAACTTTAATACATTTTGATCTCTAAACAATAAGAATAAATGAGCATAGTCCTTTTAACCCAATTATGTTAACTTTTGTTTAGGTGTCGAATGTATTTTCTAACCAATATTGAACCGAGAATGTGTCAAACAGTGTAAACAACTACAATACTAACCTAAAAAGGTTCGACACATAAAAAAAAACGTAATTAGGTTGAAATGACTATATTCATTCGGACAAGGACGAATTCTAAGTTTAGGTCAAAGTTAAAGGACTAAAAATATATTCTAAATAAATATATCTCTCTTGTGTTACAGGGTTGTTAGAAAATGGAATATAATTGTGCAAAAATTATTTCATTGATTTCAACAACTTAAAAGGAAAATTTACAATATCTTTTATGAAACAAATGTTTATTTTTATATAAAATATATTTTTAGTCAGATAAAATTGACCTTAAATTTTTTTTTTTTACACAGGATAGGCAAATCATTATGCATGCTTCTTTAATTAGTTCGGCCAACGCAAAAAAACCAGGCCTTGTGGTAAATAACAACCGTAAATGTACTCTGATGGATTGGATATAAAATATTGGGTTGAAAATTTGTTCTTAATATCCAGGCCTTTTTTCCTGGTCCTCTATAATTTCAACATGTAACTTCATAAAGTTTTGTATTTTAGAAAATATAACCCAAAATATAATTTTGTATATTTTAGATTGTATATTCTAAAATATAAAATAAAAAATATATTTTAAACTGCATCATCTAAAATCTAAATATATTTTGGATTATATAATTTGAAATAAATTTTTATTTAGAATTGTATTTTTGAAATATACAAAATTATATCTAAGATTATATATTACATAATATAAGATAAAAAATATATATTGAATTATACGTTTTTAAATACAAAATTTATATTCAGATTATATAAACAAAAGAAATTGGCGGAGGTACAAGAATAAGCTACCTTAAGTGATTTGTGATTAAAAAGAATTTGGACATGAGAAACCAACAGATTTTTTTTAGGTTAAGGGTAAAGTCGAAATTTTCAATTTTATGGGGTCCAGGAAGAAAATAGGGAGGTGCAGAGAAAAAGGAGCCTCGCATCTAATAGATCACTAAACCCAAAGACTAGATGCAGGTTTAAATTAACTAATTTATATTTAAAATGAATTTCATATAACCTATTAAAATTATTTCATTTTTTAAATATTTAATTTAAATTATTAATATTGATAACATTGTTAGTTTATTTTGACTTCTTGTACGATGTTATTTTTACATTAAAGCTCGTAAAAAATGAACTAATATTGATTAAGTTTTTTCTTGATTGAGGTTAATTGAAATTGTTTTTGGATTAATATTAACAATAAGTATTTAGGTTAATATCAACTAAAGTTATTTTTCTATATTATAGGATATATTAATTAAATCAAAACCTTGTACAAAACTTGGGTCAAATTTATGAATTTAAAAATTTTGTTGTATTTTCATATTCTCTTGTCTAAGTTGATATTTATATGTTTAAATTGGTATTCTATCCATCTTTGAGTATGAGTTAGTCTTCTACGATAGGATAGTACAATTCTCTTTTAATTAATGTATAGTTTTTTATTTTATTAATTAACTTTCTTTTATTACTAACTATCATTATAAACATATGGTTTTGATTATTTAATATTGCAAGTATTGAAATAGATCATAACCAACAAATGATTTGTGGAATGAGCCTGTGAGCTGTAAGCAAATGCATAATTTATTTATCGCATGTGATGATTTGAGATAATTGCTTCCATTCAGCTCAATGCTGTGTGTTAGCTTCAGTTGTTCACACAAACATTATCAGAAGAAATTATGTTCATACAGAAAGTGATTAAGCAATCAGATATTCATTCATTTAAACACTATACAACCAAATAAATAAATAAATATATATAATATATATCATTACACCGGTATAATTTTTTTTATATAAAAATTGCATTTTTCTGTAATAGAAAATAATTTTATTATTTTTTATTTTGGTTCTATTGTAATACATAATAGTACATATAGTTCCGCCATAGCTGGTAGCACACATGATGCAGTGGTGATTTCTGAAAACTAGCACAATCAAAAGATTCCAAAAAATTATTGTATCCTCTTTCGCCGTTTCTCTTGGATCTTTAACATGCCAAAGATGAGATCATGCTAAGTTATGTCATCAACTTCAAACTCCACAATAATAACTAATGCATTTTTTCTTTATCGAGGTTTAGAGATTAGTTTTTAACGTATTCACACAAGTCCCATTCATAATGGTCATACCCTTTTATCACTCGTCCTAAACAACAAAAACATTCAATTTAGGTCAATCCATGCTTCTCGCCTTCTTTCTTTGAAAAATTATTGATTTAAACCGTTGTTGGAGATTTCATATTGATTAAATAAGACAAATTAATAGTATAATATATAACTGAGTGTAAAAATCATTTTACAATACTTTTTTTAAGTTGAATTAGATTTAAAGTTAACTACTTAACATGATATTATACTAATTTGAAATCTATTATAGTAAGATGTGTTGTCTATTGGTTATTGTGTTACCGTTACAAAATATTTGTTATTTGTTAGGTCTATTATGTCATTTACTATCAAGCTATTATTGAACCATCAATTAATGTCTAGTCCCACACTGATATGTATATGTGATACAAGTTGAATTTGAATGGACGCCGACAAGTATGATTTTAATAGAAGGATGCATTGCTATATTAAGTTAATCCAGCTCATAATAAATTAGACTTGTTAAGATTATAGATTATTAAGTTCATTCAAATAATTAGAAACACTTAGAACCAAAAACAATCATGATAATTCAAGATAAGTTACGAAGAGTTGTCACTTGAATTAAATACTTTTGTCTAATGCGATTATTTATGAAAAAATCATTCAAATTATTAGAAACACTTAGAATCAAAAACTAACATGATTATCCAAGATATGTGATGAAGAGATGCCACTTAAATTAAAGACTTACTCTTCCTTCCTTGCTCTCCAAGTCATTTGTATATCCTCTCTATTGGCTAAGGTAGCTGGTTGTGTGTTACTTACGGCTCTTGGACTCCTAGGCTAATGACAACCCTTTACTTGCTATTTACACCTCCTGTGATATAGAAAAGAGAAAGAACTCCATGCTTTTGATTACTCTCTTGAAGACCTGGGTTGGGTTAGCAGGTGCTGAGCTGGTCATGGTCTCATTAGTGATTTTTTATATATATTGTTTAATTTTTTTTCATAGCATGATTACAAAATTATACAAATTTACCTATAATTGAAAATATTCAATATTAACGAGTCATGAATTGAATATTGCAATATTATTTTTAATTTAAAACTTGAAAATAATAAATAGTTTGTATAAATTATTTTTTTTATATGTTTGATAAATTTTATTATTTTTTTAATTAATGTAAAATTGATATTAAAATTTGTAACATTATTGAAATCTTAGACGCGTTTTCCATATTGCAAGAGTGGATGAATGAGAAGATATAATATCTATTTAGGTGAGGTTGTGCTGGAAGCATATGAGAGACAGAAAAGGTAGAGTTTTTGTGTATATCTCACAAGAGACAACAAACGGTATTTTTCTTATAAAACAAGATACACGTAATGCAAATTAATGAGTGATAATGTGATCTATTCCAAAATCTTAGGTGTTTCGCACCTATATTGCACCATAACTCATGCTAACTTCAAACAAACGGATTACACCCAATAATCAATCCACACTCTTTTAATTATTTTTTTATACACCTATATTTAGTTTATTTTTTGAATTAAATATGTTTTTGTCTCTTAAATTTTAGTGAATTTTGAAATTAGTCTATTTCAAAACTTTAAACCAATTTAGTCATCTAACTTTCAAAATACGTGAATTTAATCTTTTTAATCAAATTTTGTTAGGTGTATTTAATGTTTCGTACGCATTTTAGGATTGTATTTGAGTTGTTTATACTGTTTGACACATTTTTTCTTCAATGTTAGGTCAAATACTATTATAAAACGTGTTTGAAATGTCAAATAAACTTAACAAATTTTGATTAAAATAACTAAATTCACGTATTTCGAAAGATGAAAGATTAAATTGGTCCAAAGTTTCAAAATTAACTAATTTCAAAATTCACTAAAAATTAAATGACCAAAAACATATTTAACTTTTTTTTTCATGTAGATAAAATTAAGGGACCAAAAACTAGTATTTACAAAAGTTACATCTTTTTCAGAATTCATGCGTAAGTTTGGGTAAGATAAGGAGAATCACACATTTTGTTACTTAGGGATATTCAATGATAACTTGGAGTTTCACATTATGTAAAAACTAATAATGTGAACAACACAGGAGAAAAAAAAAACACACAAATTCACTTTCTAAAGCTTAATTTTTTATACGGATTTATTAAATAATTGGTGTGAAATTTTTTTCAGTATGAATAACTCTAATATGAGTTATCTTAAAAAATAAATTTTTAATTTAATTTTATCAAGTTGACTTATAAAATGAAGTAGGTATAGAATAGTGATGTTGATACTTTTTTATAGCCCTTAAATGGCTTCTGAGAGCATGATATTGGGTTATTTATTATTTTACTGCCACGAAAGTTTTATAATTGGGCTCGTTATATTATTATTGTTATTTTTTTTTCCTTGCACCTGCGATTCTTGGCATTGCAGAAAAGCAATTCGTGAGGCGGTCGATTTTTTTTTTTTTTAATTTTTAAATATGAAAATCGCTTTAGAGTGAAAGAATTATTTGGACTTTGTATTATAGAGAGAGGTTTGCTAAGTGCTAAACTATGCAGATTTATAAATCCAAATTATATAATTGATTGGATAGGTGTTAATAAAATAGTATATTTTGGATCGAGTTGAAATTGTTTACTCTAAGGCATATATAGGTAAATGATTGTTTATAATTAGTAATATTAAGGAATTTAGTTCCATGCTTGTTGACTGTATATAAAAAATAAGATGTATGTAAAAAGTAAAATGACTAGTTAAAATTAAATTATATTTATTTAGCCAGAGGCGGATCTCAGTTGATCCGTAGTCCCCAAAAAAATTATTTATTTTTAAATTATATGCAATATATTTTATTTATAAAAATTAAATTATATATATTTTTATTTTTTTTATGAATTATAATATTTAAAGTTAATAAATAATAAAATATAAAATTAAGCAATAAAAAATAAACAAATTTATTAAAATATTTTTGTATATTTTCTCTCATTATGATTTGTCACATACTGTGTTTATTTTCTATTCTATATTTTTTTGTTTATGAAAAAAAAAGAGTAGAAAGTTAAACAGATACAAACTCATCCTTTGTAGTCTGATTTATCACATATTATAATAGAAAAGGTAACTCTCTTTTGTCTATTGATAGAAAAATATTAGTTCAATAAATAATATTTTCTATTTTATGAATTTTTTATGTATTTTTTTATGAATATAGAATAAAAAGTGATGTACTATGTTTTTTCATAACTTGTTTTGTGACGTGATTATCATAATTTTTATTTTTATTTTTTTAGATAAGTATATAGATGAACAATAAAAAAATAGATTATTGTTTAGGAATGATAAGAGAAGATATCTATAGAGATGAAAATAAAATAGATTTTACTTCACATTTTTTGTTTTTCACGTACGTTCAGAGATAGTATACTAAAGATTCAATTTTTTAATTAGAAATAACCTTTCTTAGAATTTAAATAATTATAGTTGTAAGAGAGGAATTTTGTATTAATTTTTAGGAAGATATATAAATTTTAATTTTGAACTAGAGAAAACTTTTTTTAAAATTCAAAGAATTATAATTATAAAAGAAGAATTTCGTATTAAATATTTAAAAAATATATAAATTTTAAATATATTATTTTTACCTTCAACTTTTAGAACCAGGATACACCGATGTATTCAGCATAATTATTATAATAAAAATGCAAGGGAAGAAGGTTGAAAATGTAATAGAGTTGGCTTTTGGGTCACATCTACTAAGTTGTGTTGTATCAGAGTATTAAATACTTTCATGAATAATAGCTGCACCACTGCAAATAATAATAATACAAACACAATAATGACATTTGCAAAAGCCAATCTATTATTCCAGGTTTTTTTACACTACTTTGGAAAAAGTAAAGAATCGTGGATCTCACAACTTTTTCTTCATTTTTTTTTCAAATGAGCCAAATGGTCCGTTTTCTACACTATTTATTTTGTATGAACATAGAATAAGTGGAAGCAAACTCATTTTGAGAATTTTAATATAAGTTTAAAGTTTTATATTGAATCAAAGATATACCAACATTAACATTGTATTTAGTTGAGGGAGAGTATTTGAGAGAGAGTGAGTAGATATGTTTAAGTAGATTTAAGAGTGAATTATGTGTTATTTTTTTTAAGGAATTTAAAAATGATTGCGAAAAAATTTAGAAGTAATTTTTGTGAAAGTTTGTGAAAAATTTGATTGATGTGATTTAATAAAAAATATGTTTTCATAAAATTATAGATGAGATTACCATTTTGTCCTTAATTTAATAAGTAGTATATATTTGTATTAATAAAGAAAAATTATTGTTCAGAAACCAAGCACGTGGATCGAATCTCTCAACTTTAACCAACCAACAGATCCATTCTATGATATGGGATTGAATCTCTCGCCCCAGATCCAATCCATTCAAAATGGGATTGAATCCCTCAAACCTTAGATCTCATCCATTCAAATGGGGATCAGATCTCTTACTTTCTCTCTTAACATAGATTTCTTGTGGGATCGAATCCCTTGTTTAAACACACTCAACTCTCCACGTTCAGCTTCTTCACACTATGGATGGGTAAAATTGTCATTAAGCCGGTAAATCCATTCAAATCAACGCATAAGTAAGGAGATTGCATTCCTGCTCTATCCTGCTGATCACTCCTATTCCTTTTTCTTAAAACCTACCAAACGAACATAAAATTAACTTCATAATTCATCTTTGCTTTGCCACTCTACCTCAAACAAACACATCATGAATCTTAAACTTTATTTTCATGGTGAAGTCAGTTTTCTTTTCATAATTACAGTTAAAGATGATAATAAAGAAAAAGTTAATTTCATTATCTTATTTTCATCTAAAAAAAACAATAATTCATATTCATACAACATTTCCGATATAAAGTGTTTGTTTCATTTCCGTCTTGATCGAATAACTATATATCCATGCAACATTTATATCTGTTTTCTTATTATTAATTTAATTTTATAAAAATATGTGTATTATAAAAAATATTTAATATTGTTAAATATTTAATATTAAAATATTATTAAATACGGAAACAAATATGAGATTCTACGTTAATACGGGAACATATTAAAAAATTACAAACATGGATCTATTCTTAAATACAACTCATAGTTCAGGTAACTCTCTTAAATATATCCTAATATAAAAATTTAAAGTAACACAGTGTTGTAGTTTTGTTAATTTATGTTGATATTTTTATTTTATGCAGTTACATCAGTTAGTACGCTAACATTAATGAATTAGTTAAAAAAAATAGGGTTAAATATAATTTTGTATCTCAAGTTGTGGTGAAATTTAGATTAGTCTCTTTCTAAAATTATTGATCAATTTAGTTATTTATTTTTAAAAAAATATACATTTAATCTTTTAACCAAATTTTATTAAGTTTATTTAAGTACATTTCAGGATAGTATTTGAATTGTTTACCCCGTTTGATATATTTTCGCTTCAATGTTAACCAAATATAATCATAAAATACGTTTAAATGTCAAATAAACTTAACAAAATTTGATAAAAAAAACTAAATTTACGTATTTTTAAAAATAAAAGATTAAATTGATATAAAGTTAAAAAAAAAAGTAATTCTAAACTTCATCTACACTTGAGAGAAAAAAATATATATTTAAAAAAAAAAAGTATGACAGTAGAGAGAAGGGACAGGAAAAAGAGTTTTATTTGTGGGCATGTGCAATGCAGCTAAGAGAGGAAACAGTTAAAAGGAGGAGAAGCAGAGAAGTTTGTGAATCAACTTCTCTTTATTCTTTAAAGTGCTTATTTTATTTTCAACTTCACTCATTCAACCAATTCAATCCTTTATCACGCCTTCAAATTAGCAGACACACACCATCATTTCCTCACCCCACCCATTCTCTCATTCACACCTTCCAAATTTTTACTTATGTACTTTCTTCTAACTATTTCTTTATTTTTATACTTTTATTTCATTTTTAAATTACAATATCTTCAGCTCTATAACTATCTTAAATATATAATTTAATAACTTTTAAAAGAATAAATAAATAAATATATGTCATCTCTCTACTAAAAATAATTACAGATGTTTTAATTTCTTCATCATGTAATTTCTTTTTAACACAAATTTAAGAATAATCAGTCAGTAGACTTAATTAATAATATGGTTTCTATATTAAACTTTTTTATTTGTTATTTTTAACTCAATTAAAAATATTTTTTTTAAATAAATTCAATGTGTCTTTCTCTTAAATTGAGGTTAATATAGTTTGAAAGATTAGTATGTATCAATCTAATAACAAGTTTAATTATTATAAATGGCCAATATAAATTTCAATTGAGTAAAAAAAAATATAAAAGCCAAATTATTAATTGAATATTTTATTAGATTTACTCGTGTTCATCTTTATTCTGTAAAGGTGAATTTGACAGAAGAACGGTTGAAAGTTGAACCCAATTAAATAAAACAAATATAAAAAGAAAGGTAAATAAAAATTAAATTATTAATTAAATATACTTAACAGTAAAATTCGCTAATATTTTCATTATAATCGTTATGATAAGAATAATAATAAGTTATTACCACTATTTTTTTTATTATATTTTAATTATGATGATAAAATAATAAATTACTGAACCCCGGACAATAAGAACTGCGTTAATTCTTACTGTGTATAAATTTCATCAGACACAATATACCAGTGAGATCAGTTTGTAAAAGGAAAATAGAAATAAAAAGAATAAGCAAATCCATTAAAATATAAATTCCAATTGATTGATTAAGTAAAAACTTTAAAGTAATAAAAAAAATGGCACTTGAATAAAATGATTGAATCTAGATAAACTAGTGATTCCCAAGAAAATGTGGAAGAAACAGTTTTGAATTTTGGCCATACTGTGTTGCTACTTTCCAGGCAAAAGTTAAGGAATGTATATAATATAATATATATTAAAACTTTACTCTGTTTTCTTCAGCTGCAATTGGTTTATGTATAATTTTCTATAATCAACACCAATTAATATCAACTCTCATTGCTTCAGGCTTCGCTTTCAATTTTTTATGCCAACTTTCCACTCACATTAAATTCACAATATTTTAGCTTATCTAACACCTGCATTATTACGCAAACTAGCAGCCTCTATTTTCAGAATATTTTATAAAAACAAGCTTATTCATCGTTATTTACCTAACTTTTTCGCTCAAGCAATGTGTATAAAGTAATGTAATTTTTGATTTAAAGTAATGTAATTTTTGTTCAACCAAAACTGTGGTTGTTGATGTGATTTAAGGTAATGAGTTTTTTCTTTTCAGATAAAATTTCTGCCGCTATAAGTTTATGTTGAAGTGAAATTAGGGATAATTAGTTTTAGTGACAAATATTTGCTTTGACAGCAAAAAAATTTTTTGGTATACCTAATAAGTCTCATTATTTAGGAGTCGATGTCAAATAAAGTTTAAATATTTTTTTCTTCCTTCACCTTTCTAAACTTTTTTTAAAGACAGAATTGTAACGGTGATTGTTTCTAACGACAGCTTTAGATAAACTTAAAAAAATAACTTTGAAAATTTTTGCTTCAGTGAGAGTTTGAGTAAAAATAAAGTAAAAAATATTTTATTATTTGATTTATTTTTAGAATGAAAAATAATTCAATTGGGTAAGTGTTTTTGGATTTTTACCAAAGTAAAACTTCCATTAATCTTATTTTAATTTGGTCAACCTTATTGTTACCTCAAAACCTGTCTCTAATATTTTTCATGATATCATCACTACTTAATACCTTAGTTTATGTTATTGAATACCACAGAACATAAAATCTCATTGAATTTGTTGTAACATAACTCACCACAATAAATTCAAATTGTACTTAACAAATCATAGTAGATTATAGACACTAATCATTAGTTTTACTTTATTTTTGTTACGGTAAAATTTCATCGCTGAAACGAAAATTCCATTAGTATAGCAAAAATTTATCACTACAGCAAAAGTTCCGTCATTAAGAAAAAATTCGTCACTAATTGCACTTGACCAAAAATTCAATTACCAAAACTTTTCAACAAGTGAAAAATTATATATATATATATATATATATATATATATATATTATGTGAGTGAATAAAAA
>Ga0214542_1003070_pt1 | contig 34376 bp, 16 predicted proteins | sample CNSS1metaG_FD_160096 | JGI IMG/M metagenome (GOLD analysis project Ga0214542, IMG submission 160096) | Root nodule microbial communities from cowpea collected in UCLA plant growth center, Los Angeles, California, USA - CNSS1 | ecosystem: Host-associated > Plants > Roots > Nodule | place: USA...
TGCTTCATCTTCTATGCTTTCCATTTTTAATGTTTCTTCTTTCATTTTGGTTCTTTAAGTGTTGTTAATGTTGTGTGAGTTTAAGCTTGAATCCAACTCTCTTCTTCCTTTCATGAGCTTGAGAAATAAACCTTCACATCTAGATAGCTTGCTATCTTAATGTCCAGTGGGAATTTTCAAAAAGCTTTCTTAAATAACTTCACCATATTCATAACTCTAAAAGGAAACAAGATAATCCTTCATCATCTGGTAAGGATTCAAGGTAAGGTTGCATCCTGACACTCTAAGGAGTTAGTTAGTTTCACTTAGAGCGGACTGACTCTTATGGTGAGAGTAGTAGGAGGCCTGAAATTCATTAAGGGCTAACCTTTTGGTGAGGGAAATTGATTCATTGTAATACTTGTAACACATAGCCCAGGGGTGAGCAGAGGTATCCACCACAAGTGCAAGCATCCGTTGAATCCAACTAGATTGTATGTATCCGGATGAGTCGAGTCGAGTCCTTAGTGTATTGGTTTGAGAGTCATAGCATGTTGAGTGTTTTATATATGGTTGACTGTGAAAGTGTATCAGATTACTTGATGAAATTATTTTGGGCTCTAGCTTACCCTACTTTTATTGTTGTGTGTTTTGTTGTGTGGTACTCTCTTTTGCGATGATCATTAACTTGTTGGTGTAAGCAGATGCGAGGAACACCCGTGGGCAACAGGGAGGTGATGGTTCCGTTGCATAGTCCGCGTGGGCTGGACTTTAATTTCTTTATGGGTTTTTCTTTAGGGCTATGACCCATGTACTTGTTCGTCCTTGGATTTATATACTTTTTGTTAAACTCTTTATCCAGTTTTCTTTTGGGCATCATGGTGTGCCTTGGGTTGTGAGGAGTTGAGTTTTAAACTCCAGGACTGCGCTAGTATATTATCTTTATGTGACGCTTCCTTTAATTTTGCATATTAAATTAAATGGGGTGTTACACCACATGCACGTGAATAAAGAAAGCATAAGGGGTAAATAGTCTTTTATCAAATAATCCTCTTAATCTGCTCATAATATATAAGATTGTAAAAGTGTAACATCCCGCAAATACTAGTTTTCATTCGCTCTTAAATCAAGCCAAACGAATGCGTTTATCACCTCCTATTTCATCTTACCATTTTCTTTAAAACAGTAAATTATCTCAAACGAACACAACATTAATGTTTAAAGATGACCTTACTTTGTTGGCAAACCCAATTCCACTATTTCTTAGGCATCTAGTTCTATCACATTTCTAATTTTTGTCATAAGAACGAGGAAACCAAAAATCACTTCATTATATGCCAAACTACTCATTTTTTTTTCTTCTGTGTTTGGATTCGAAAGACTTAAAATTTCTATATTGATACATTTTCTACACACGATTCTTAATTTGTTTACGTCTAATAGAAGGAAGCGCTTTGAAGATGTTTTCCTTTTTACCTATATTAAATTTTGTTGGGTTATTTGGAAAAAGAAAAATTATAATCGTTTTCAAGAAAAGAAAATTATTTAATGACTAAATTATACGACTTTTATTTTTTTTTTCATGTGTAATAGAAGAAGTGTCTTTTAAGAAAAAAAAATCTAATGACCAAATTTTGATAATCTCAATGAGGTTTTGTTCAATAAATATTTATATGAGTTTAATAATTATTTTAATAGTTTTATTCATTTCAAAAATTCTCAGAACGTCTGTATTTTTTTTTTCTCCTTTTTCCCAACACTTTTTCTGACAGTGGAAAAGAATTAGATATAATATAATATAAGAAGCATATGGGTGCTTCGAACACATATACATAGAATAAAGATTTCAACCATCAGCTTGTAAAACAAAGGTGGTTAATGTCAGACCTTAGGCTCGTGACTAAGTGGACAGCTAGGACAGCTAGCATAACTTGCACAATTCAGTTGTCCAGAACTTTAGAGATAGGATTTTACGTGCAAGTTAGTCTTGACTATTGTTACGAAATTGATAAGCATTTCAAATCGTTCAAGTCATAAAATGAAAAGTGCAAACATTGTTTATACAAATACTTGTAAATATTTGTGTACCACTTTGACAACTCTTGCAATTCACAATTCAATTAGACAACAAATTTCATAAAATAAAAATAAAATAAAACTTTTTTTGTATTTTTATTAAATAAATGGTGTGCAACAATATATGATAAAAATATCATTGGATTTAGGTTTCATAATCCAATTCAAAGAAAAAAAATCAACAATATTATTTTAATTCCTACCCTAACCTTCACAACTTATGTAACAAGTCTTAATGTCTTAAGAACACGTATAAACTTGAATAATAAAAACTCTAATGTTTTAGCAATTTTTATTATATGTTTGCATTAAGATCAAAATTCTGATGTTAAAAATAATCAACGATGTACTCAATGTCTAGATGCACAATCAATTAATTATCTATTTTAGCCTACGTTCTAATATCGAGTCCAATGATTAGATATTCACAAATATACAATCAATAATTATCATGTAGTTAAAACAATAATAGAACACAAGAGTGGTGGAAAAGAATTATATTGAATAGTGAAATTCAGTAAGCGTTAAGAATACATTACACCTAACCTATGGATGAGGGAGTTAGCTACTCCATAACATTCTAAGTACTAGAACAAGAATAATGATGAATATCCCCCAGGAGAGTTTTATTCCAAAAATTCCTAAAAGGTTGTTCATTTTGATCTTTGTCAAGTCCCTTGTTTATAGATTTTTCGAATTGGACTAGGCCTATAGCTTTGTACTTGATTTTGTATTGGAGTAATTAACTATTTCAGTATCTCTTCTTGCTAATAACTTTGATAATCAAATTTTGTTGATATTCTTCTTAATTTCTTAGATATTTTCACTTATCTACAAAATATTAAATATGTAAACTAAATACTTATCTTTTCCAATTTTCTTAAATAAAACCTAAAATATCTAAAAAAATAATATTAAAATAACAATAAAAGATAAAAGCAAACACAAAATAAAACATGACCATGTCAATTATCGGCCAGAACCATAATTGGTGTTTAGGGTTCAATCTTATCTACCCCTTCCTATTTGGGAATCATAATTGGTGTTCAAGTTGGACAAGTCAATTGGTTGAAGAGAACCATAACATATATCTGAAAGCGAAACATATATGGATGATCTCCATATATGGATGATCTCCTAATACTTCTAATAAATGAAATCACCAAATCTAGAAGTGCTATCTCCATTTAAGAGAGAATTAACAATACACACTTCTTCCATGTTCGGTTGACATATAGTTATTTTAAATCGTGACTCAATTTGAGATGACTTTCTTAAATAAATTGTTGTCTATAATGAAATTAAAAATATAATATTTGTTGTTTTTACTTTGAATTGAATCATGAAACTTAATCTTAATAAATTTTTATTATATATTTTCTTAAACCAAATTAATTCTTTTTTATTGTATGAATTTTATTACTTTCTTAACTTTAGACTTATTTCTCATTGATCAAAATATTTTCGTGTTTGAAAATGTTTAACCTTCATTAATAAATAAACATAATTTTTCTTAAACTACATTAGTCTTTTAGATAATGATAATTGAACTTTCTTCTTTATTATTTTACGATCCGGTATATTTATCAATCTCATAACAAAATTTAATGGAGAAAAACATATATCTTCTTCTTCCGTATATAGTAATTCCTATAAAATATAGTATTACATTGAAAAGTTAAAATCACTATTACATTTACAAATTCCCAATAAATGTTTGTCTCATTATCCTTTAATCTTTTCCATCATAAAGTTCTCTGCACTTTTCTTTGAATTCGCATTTCATCCAAAAGATAAAAAAGTTCAATCTATGTTTGGTAAACAACAAGAGTCTCATTCTTTGGCTTGCAGCCACATTTCTACTAAGCTGTTCAGTTTCCATGAAGATAAAACTGGCCGCCATTGTAGTGTGGTCTCCACCTGAAAGTATAAACCACAAAAACTAATTAGGTTCTGAAAAATACCTAACATCGTTTCACTAATGTGTTAACTTAAGCAAAAAGAGACAACAAATTTACCTCTGTTTCACTAGAAAGACCAAGCTTCTTCTCACGGGATGCTTGGTAACAGTTACACTGCCATCCCTGTAATGATTTCAAGATTCATCAGTGGAAGTTATGAGTTATACTATACCAGTTTGTGCCAATGAAACAGTTCTTTCCAATGAAACTATGACAGATAAGCCATTATTTCAAGCATGGTATGCTATGCTCATTCAAGCACTATAAACCAGCCAAAAAAAAAACTCAAAAGGAAATAGGAATATAAAACTCACTTGATCCATGAAATCTTATATTTTTGGTCTTTCTTCTCAGGTGCACGCAATAGGTTTTGCTGAATCTGAACTTGAAGGAATAGAAAGAGAAATGAAGAGATTTTGGTGCTGCATAAGATAATGTAATTGAAGAAATCCCGTGGATGGAATGCAATTGTGTGGCACAGCAAAATGTGAGACGTAGGAAAAATTAAAAGATAAATTTAGGTCTGTTCAAGAATTGGCTTACTTAAAAACATCAATTTAAGATTCTTGAAAAATTGAACAAAAATACAAAATTAATGTTTGTTTCTCTTCAAATAGACCTAAAACACAAATTTTTTTTTTTTCAGACTAACAAACTTAAAATAGTATCTTTTATTTATAAAAGATTGACTGGCGAACTTTTTAAATTTGTTCCCTTATATGCAGATTTAAAAGTGTATTCTTGCACCAGTGATCCCTAAATTTGTGAATAAATTATATATATATATATATATATATATATATATATATATGATTACTTTAACATGTGAAGATAATCCCTATTTACATATATTTTAGAAAAAAATTGTGAAATAGTACTTAATATATGTATCGCTAAAAGGATGCACACGAAATGCTTTTTAATTTGAATAACTAAATAAAGCACAACAATATAAAAAAAGAGGTTGTGGATCTAATGAATCAAATATATAGAATACCTTTGGTATACTTCCTTGATTTGATTTTAAGATCAATATCATTATTCTCTTTGAAAACTTTATGTCTTCGTCTTCCATGTCTTCTTTTTTTTCATATTGTCCATTTCTCTAAGCCTAAATATTCAGAGACAACTGAATATATTTCTTTGTCATTGATTAAGATACGATAACTTTGATGAGAAACTCTATGAATCTCCCTTTTATATAAATGAAAAAAGAGAGCATATGAGTTGTTCATCGAACAAGGATTAATATTAATGTGTTTTAGTAATTTTCATTTTAAAAGGATATAAAATAGGGTATTGCTAACCAGTGTTCTTAGAGTATTGGTTAAAAATAATTAATATGCATTGGATCCTATAAAAGTATATAATTAAGTGTGATATTAAATAAAATTGGACCTAATAACCATTAATACAATTTTACTTTATTTAAAAGACAAAAATATTCATAAGTGTTGTATATTTTATTTAATATTCACCAACAAAAATTTTAAAAATAATTAAATAATAAAATAATTATATTTTAATATTTTAATGTTGCTAAAAATTAAATATAATTAAATATAAAATAATTTAAATTAATAGAAAAATCAACAAAAAAGATAGTGTTAAACATCTAAAAAGTTTATAAAAATAAAAATTTAGTATAAATATATATTTTTATTGTCTAAAAATTTAAAAAAGGATATCTTTATTTTTATAAAATCTGTTATATGCATTTATATTATTTTCATTAATATACTTAATTTTTCTAAATTTCAATATAAAAATATGAAACCAATACATATTGATTATTCTTTAACTAGTGTCTTAGGATATTGGTTAGCATTATCCTAATAAGAAAGTAATTAATATATACATTTAATTATTAAATAATGTCATTAATGTCATTAATGTAATATGTTACATTGTATTATTTGTTTACTATCATTAAATATTTTACACGTAAATAATAAATATAACATAAATAACCATAATTTATTTATTCATTTATTTGTGTAAAATATTAATATATGCATTGATTGAATTAATGTATTACATAATAAGTGCCCTGAAACCTTACCTATCATATCTCCAAAATTTCTTTCTTTCTTTCATGCTACGCGCAGATGCAGAAACTTCTTGTTCATAACTTAAATTTAACATACAGTATTATTTACCGTCGCAGTAACTATGATCATAAAAGGATTTAAAATAAGAAAATAATCAATATATACATTTAAATATTAAATAATGTAAATTAACGTAATATATTACATTGTTATGTTATTTATGTTCTATCATTAAATATTTTACACAAAATAATAAATATAACATAAATAACCATCACTTATTTATTCTTTTATTTGTGTAAAATATTAATATATGCATTGATTAAATTAATGTATTATATAATAAATACTGTAAAACCTTACCTATTATATATATATATATATATATATATATATATATATATATATATATATACACTAGCGTAAACACAGGTGCTATCGCATCTGTGTGTATGCATTTTTTAAATATGCGTGATATTATATTAGTAGGTGATAATATTGTAATGTTATTAAAAATATATACAAAATTATATTTTTTAAAAATATTAAAAATAAAGTGAAATATATCAGAACAAATGAAAGAATAACCATTGATAAATAAAGAAGAAGAGAAGAAGCAAAGATAGCCAATTTTATAAAAAAAGCTTAATTACTCGGATCATACCCAGTTTGGTTTCAAAATTTCAAAATGGTACCCACTTTTAAGTTTGTCTCATTTTAGTACCCAAATTCGTAATGTGCATCAATGTAGTACCCTCCGTTAAGTTTTTGCAAACCCCGTTAAGTACCTTGTCACGTGTCAGCATCTGGTTTTTATAATTTTGTTTAATTTTTTTTTTTATTTTTTTTGTAAAAAATTGTCATGTGTGAAATCCTTATTGTGACATGTGGCATTGTGAGTGACATGTGCCAAGGTACCACCACGTGGCAAGGTGCCTTCCAAGTGTCATTGTCTTGATTTCAATTTATTCCCCACATGTGTCTATTTGTTTCAATTTAATACCCATATATGTTTCAATTTAGTCCCTGCTCTATTTGTTTGAATTTTGTTTAAATATATTTTTTTAAATAGAGAAATATTGTATCTCTTTAAAGACAAAATTTATTATTTATATAAATGTTATATTGATATTTGTTACTAAAAATGACTTATAAAATTAAGTATTGAAATTTATATTAAAATTAATGGTAAAAGTCATGAATAACATATTTATGTTTTGTTACATTGATATTTGTTATACTCATGAATAACAAAGTTTTGGTAAATTTGTTATTCATGACTTTTACTATTAACTTTAATATAAATTTTAATACTTAATTTTATAAGTCATTTTTAATAACAAATATAAATATAACATTTATATAAATAATAAATTTGGTCCTAAGGGAGACACAATATTTCTCTATTTTGTAAAAAAATATTCGGACAAAATTGAAACAAATCGAGCGGGTACTAAATTGAAACAAATAAACATATATGGGTACTAAATTGAAACAAATAGACATATATGGGAACTAAGTTGAAATCAAGACAATGACACTTGGCAAATACCTTGCCACTTGGAGATACCTTGCCATGTGGCACTGACAATGCCACGTGTCACATTTGACACGTGGCATTTTTTTTAAAATTCAAAAAAAAAATTAAAAAATTAAAAAAAATTAAAAGAAATTAAAAAAATTAAAAAAACCAGAGGCTGACACGTGGCAAGATACTTAACGGCGTTTGCGAAAACTTAACGAAGGGTACTACATTAATGCATATTACGAATTTGGGTACTAAATTGAGACAAACTTAAAAGTGGGTATCATTTTGAAATTTTAGAACTAAACTGGGTATAATCCGAATAATTAAGCCTATAAAAAACTTGTAAAAATAAAGGTCAATTTAAAAAGATTTAAAAAATTATTATATTTAAAGGGTAAATTTGGTATTTTGAAATATAGACACGAAAAGGGAAATCCCTTATATATATTTTTATATATATATATATATATATATATATATATATATATATATATCCAATATATCTCTTCTTCTTTTTTAATTCTTCTACGCGCATATGCAGAAACTTCTTGTTCATAAATTTTATTTAATATGCAACATTATTTATTGTGACAATAACTATGATCATAAAAGAAAACATACAGTTAATTTTGACATAATAGATATATAGTTCAATATATATAGACACACACAAAATAGAAAAGAAGAAATATTGTATGAATGTTATGATCCATTCATATAATAGATATTTTATTTAGTATAATTAGTCGTAACGTACCCATATTCGTCCCAATATGTCTAAATGGTACCCGCTTTTAACTTTGTGTCTACTTAGTACCCAAATTAGTTAATTTGCATCAATGTGGTCCATCCCGTTAGGTTTTCAGAAACGCCGTTAACAGAGCACTAATGTGGCATTATAGAACGAATATGTTTTAATGAAATAATTGTATAGTGGCAATTTATGGTTAACGTGTCATGTCCTATTTGAATTTATTGTCCCCATTTGAAAGCCCTAATTTCCCATTCCCATCTTCATCTTCTTCTTCATCTTTTGGCCAGGAAACTCATTTGTTGCGGGGGTAAGGTGGTTGTTGAAGTGGGAAATGTCTCGTGGTTTTAGTCATCTGTGGTCCTCTTGTTTGTGTGGGTCACATAACCACAGCGTTTCTTCTCTTGCTATTGTATCTAGGTCACTAGGTGGAACACCACATTGCCATTGTGGCGAGATTGTAGTGTTAAGAGTTGTAAGAACAGTGGAGAATGGTGGGAAATAATTTTGGGGGTGCCCTCACTACAAGGTTTGATATGTGATTTTTGTTTTCGTTTGGGCTGAATTTTATTGTTCAAAATCATGTTTTGTTTGATTTTTGTTAACAACGGACAAAGCCAAAAAATACGTAATCTGGAGAAAGAGTTGATTGATTCTGAGAAGTGGCAGATGTACTTATTTAGGATAATTGGTTGTTGGATGTTTAATTATCATTCTCCTTCTGTGTGTATTGATAAAAAAATAGATGAAGGGTTCATTGGTTCTTTTTTTTGTAAAATCTGTGAAAGCTTAAGTGTATGAAGGATTGAATATGGTTTGTATTTGGGTATGTATTTATGTGTTCAATGAAGTTGTAATGAATGGATATTAAATGAATTAGAAGTTGAAATTTTTGCTCATGAAAAGTGCACTAGTACATTTAAGAGTTTTTACCTCGCAGTATATGTCTCAGATCCTGCGCACCCGCTACATATAAACATGCGGTGGCATTTTTGTAATTAAAGTCACATTTTATGCCTCGGTTCTTTTATAATCAAGGCAATAGGGACCTTATGCTTCGGTCCTCCTGCCAACCGAGGCATATAAGAAGCAATATGCCTTGGTTTCAAATTAACCGAGGCAGTATCGCATTGTAGGGTTAACAAAAACCCCAAATCTTTTCATTGCAGCAGCAACACTCGCGATTTTCTTCTTCTCCGAGCAACCCGCACACAGCTTCCACTCTTCCACTACGTGCAGCCGTTCGTTTCGACTTCACCGCCGCTACACCGCCACGACACCGTCGAGGAGGTTGTTTCGGGGCCGCCGTTGCATCTTCTTCTTCTTCGAGCAACCATCACCACTCTTCAAGTGCGTCGTTCGTTTCACTTGCACCACCGCTGCACTTCCACTTCACCGTCGACGAGATTGTTCCGGCGCCGCTGCATCTTCGTCTTCTCTGAGCATGAAGTTCGTCGTCACCGGATCTGGTGTTTTATGGGCTACTTTACAAGAATCAGCTACTGGTTGGGTCTTTTAATTGCTTTTATTTATTGATGGAAGTAAATGAAATTGCCATTGCTATGGTTTGTGATATTGATTGATGTTGATAATTTGAGGTCAGATCTAAGAATGAATGTTTATGCCATTTTGTCATTGTTTATGCCATTCCATGTTCTGGGCTTATGTTTGTGTTAAAAATTATGCTATTGGCAGTGATTGAATCACACAGATCCATTTTTTCTTTTAATTCCAGCAATAGAATTATTGTTTTACCTCCATCAAAATCCATGGTATTTTCTCTAAGTTTAATCTTACAATGCTTCACAACTGTTTCTTTTTTTCTCAGTGTGATTGAAGAACCCACAGGTAACGAGGAAAGTGAAGACCCAAGTTTTTTTTTATTTCTGGTACACAATTAGGCCTCGGTTGGTGGAAACCGAGGCAGTAACTATGCAATATGCCTTGGGTTGATAACTGAGGCATAAAGAAGTGTCTTTTTACCTCGGCAGTATATGTTTCGGGTGCGAACCCGAAGCCAAAAGTTAAAAATAATCGCTGTTGTTTTCCTTTCCTGCACTAGTGGTGTGTTCAATGTGTGGTATGAATTTAAAATTTAATCTTGTGTAATTAATTGGATGCACAGACATAACACTTGGTGGCATTCATTTCACATTCATAAAGTCTGAACTAAACATGGATGAAAATGCATTCATTAGATACGAAGTGAATATTAAGTGTTGAGTACATAAGCTGGGCATATCAAAATAATTTGTCTTCCAAAATAAGCCCAATATAAAGCAAGTAGTCAATTACAAATTACACTTTAAAACACAAAATGGAAGTCCAAATTCTTCATGAAAAAGCATTCAGTTGGTGGATCATGGCTTCCAAGTTGGGCCCCTTTTATATGTCAATTTTGGTCTACCATTTGTACGTGCAGGTGGTCTTGGTGGTTCTTAACTTTATTGTGTAGCACCTGGTTCAACTTGTTGTGTGTGTTGTACATAAGAGACAACAATTTGCGTTGTTGGATTGGTTGTTGTACTTGGTTGCTGAATTGGTTGTTGTGGTCCACTTGATGCATGTGATCCAAGAGGAGCTTCTGTTGGGGGCTGAATTGGTGTATCAGTTGTTGCCTCAGTTGGGGTGTGAATTGGTGCTTGTGTTTCAGGACCCTCAGTTGCTGCCGCAGCTGGGGTGTGAATTGGTGCTTGTGTACTAGGACCATCTGTTGGTGCTTGAGTTTGTTGACTGCTATCAGTTGGTGCCTGGGTTTAATGAGTTTGTGTTGGTGGCTGAGTTTCTGGATTAATTGGTGGCTGAGTTGTGACTCCTTTGGGGCTTGTGGATAACCATTTCTTCTATGACCTATTTGTCTACATATCCTGCACCTCTTTCTAGTCCCACCATGTCTTAGTTGTGTAGAATCTTTGCGCAACTCCCAACTGTCAAGTCTTCTCTTCTTTTTAGGTCTCTCTGGCAATATCCTCTTGGTGGTGGCAATACATCAATATTTGAATTCATCTCCCAAACATTAGGTCTGTTGACTAGATATATCAGTGGAATATATGTTTCTTCATACGTTGATGTCAAAAACCATTAAGGTATATGTTATTCTACATTAATATTGAGGAACCTCATAATAGTGAGAGAGTGGCAGCATGGAAGCTTCCATACTTTTGGGCATTGAAAATATCCCAAAGTGTCCATAACTATCTCTATCATCTCTAGAATAATCATTGTACTCAACATTGTTCAAACTTTCAGATGGCCAATCAGTGTCAGATAAATCCCTATCAGCTGCATGAGTATTATGACCACTAACTCCACCAAAATCAACTGAACTATGACCATCACTATCCCAAGAGTCATCTTCATCTTCATAATTATGGATACTAACATCAAGTAGGTCATATTCAATAAAACTATCACCTGTGGATTCACTACAACTACTTACATCATCCTTGTCTACATCACCTTCATGCGCATTTTCAACTTCTACACCCCCATCAACCTCACCTCGATGTTCCTCATTTTGACTTTGTACAACTTCATGAACCTGACCTCCATCATCCACATTTTCAACTTCTACACCACCATGAACCTCACATCCATCAACCTCATTTTCAACTTGTACACCCCCATCAAGCTCACCTCCATGTTCCTCAATTTCATTTTGTACAGCCTCATGAACCTCACCTCCATCATCCTCATTTTGAACTTGTACGCCCTCATCAACCTCACCTCCATGTTCCTCATTTTCGCTTTGTACACCCTTACTCACATCACCTTCAACATCACCCTGAACATCACCCTCTTCCACATCATGATGATATTCTAACATATTCCTTACCTCAGCTTCATCCACTTTGTGAACCACATACAAGTGCACTTGACCACTAAGTGTCGCAATATTCACCATATGACATGTCCCCTCAGTCATCAAACAACAACTGTAATATACCCTCCAAAATAGATCCTCCACCTACTGCATATCACATCTCCTTCACATTGGCATAACCCATCTCCTTTAGAATACCCAAAATCTCGGAATAGCTCCATCTGTCTAGGTCACATGCCAAAATACTCAACTGCCAACATATTACAGTGACCCATTACTCTTAAACCTCCCATCATGATGAAAGACGACTTCGAAATGGGAGTCGTCCATACCAACAAACAATAATATATCTATATTACCCTGTGAAATATCAATTTTCCCAAACAAAAAACCACATATTACATTTCATACCACTATGACACCAACAAAAGCATCAAAATAGACAAAAGCATAACTAACGAGGGACCACTTTTCATAAACACAATCACACTTTATGGACCACCACCATCAACGAAATCATAAAAAAATTATAACAGCATCGCATAACACCATTAAATTAAACCACACACACCATTCAACCACTAACCCTAAACCCCACCATCCCAAAACCAAATCATGCAATAAACGACAAAAAAAAATAATTGGTTTGCACACCTGCAATCCGAAATAGCAGCCAATTTGATGTCAATTGCAACTTCAATTTTGTCCACAATGCACGAAATCTCCCAAATTTAGAAAACCCCAACTCTAGAAAACCCCTCTTCTATTGCAAAAATCTTTCCAATTTTATGCCTTTTTTCTTTTCAATTTTGTCTTACGCTACACTGTTCCACATCACACACCACTCTCGTGCCACGTCATAAATTTTTTTCTCACTTACTAGGTCCACACAGTTATATGTTACCTTATTTAACAAAGTCAATGAAAAGGGACCATATTGATGCAAATTAACTAATTTGGGTACTAAGTAGACGCAAAGTTAAAAACGGGTACCATTTAGATACATTGGAACGAAATTAGGTACGTTGCGACTAATTATACCTTTATTTATCTTAGTTTTTAGTGGGAGGAGTTAAACCCATAATCTTTTACACCCTTTCAAATATCTCGAATGTTAGTAGAAGATATGAATCCACATCTTCTCCTGTACTTCCAGCAGTGGAACTTAGTTATAGTGTAGGAGGCCATGGCCCCACCTAGATTTTTAATTTTTTTTAAAAATTATATATGTAATATATTATATTAATATAAATTAAATTAGGTAAAATTTTATTTCTTTTATAAAATACTAGCATAAACACAAAAGTGTTGTGCCTATGTATAAGTATTTTCTAAATATATATAATATTATATTAGCAGGTGATGATATTATAATATCACTAGGTTAATATACAAAATAAATTTATATTTATTAAAAACAAAATGAAATAAATGGAGAAAATAAAAGAAAATAACTGGTAATGAATACAAAAGAAGAAGAAATAGTTGCTAGAATAGTTTTATTGAAAACATGTAAAAATAACCCTTAGTCTTTAAAAATAAATAATTAATTATATTGTAAATGGTAAATTAGAAATAAGTAATTGTGGACACAAAAGAGAAAATCCTCTTTATATATAGTTATAGATAACATTTAATGTTAATAAATAATAAAACATAAAATTGAATATAATAAAAAATAAACAAATCTATTAAGATATTTTTATATTCTTTTTCATTATCTTTGAGTTTCTCACATATTTTTACTCTCATATATTTTCTTTTTTTTTTATGAAGAAAAATATTAACTTAGACACTAACTCATTCTTTCTATTCTTGTTTCTCATATGTTCTATTCCATTATAGAAGATAAAAGAGATAACTCTCTATTTGTCTTACTTAATAGTAAAATATTAGTTTAATAAATGGTATTTTTCATTTCATGAGTTTTTTGTAGATTTATTTTTTAATGAATATATATAGAAGAAATTATGTCCTATATGTTTTTTCATTACCTTCTTACGTGTGGCATGATTTCATAAATTTTTCTTTTAATAATTAAGTCCCCCAATTTCTTATTAGATTTTGATATAAAAATTTAAACTAAAAAAAAGGTATAAAGATAAAGAATAAAAGAATAGATTCAATTATTAACAATGATAAGAAGGAATATATAGTGAACATGAAAACAAAATAGATTCTAATTTTTAGATATTTTGAATTCTTCACCTATTTTGAAGGATGATACTAAAAATCCAATTATTGAATTAGATAGATCGTTCGTTTGTTAAGATTCGAATAATATAGGTGTAGGTGAGGAGTTTCATATTACCTCTTTGAAACATATCTATATTTTGAATATATTATTTTGGCCCCTCCAAAACTTATATGTTCAAGATCTGCTACTGCACACTTCATCTCATTTTTTACCACTAGACCAATCTTACACTTTTATCAAGGAGAGTTATGACCCTTGGTGTCATGATATTATTCCATGTATTCATCATTATACCCCGCCCAAATTACATACGATACATATACCTCACGTGTACATCGTCCAAGAGTTTGCATCGCATCATCTTAATCAAGGTGGTTGAAATCAAGATTATAGTTAAGATCGTGAATGATTCATATACTTGTTAATTGTAGGATCGTAACACGGATATTAGATTTTACTTATACAAACATAATATATATCACAAAACACACATTTATAAAAATAACTAATTCCTCATCAATACTTAATCAAAGTTAAATTTACAAAATTCATCACACTTTCTCAATACTTCATTAAACTTAATGTTCATCTAATATAAATCATTCAAATTAAAAGAAAAACCAAAAGGATCTTCATTAAATCTATCTCCTTCAAGAAAGACATTAATATGAACATTCTCTTCCTCTAGAAGTGGGATAGCAAGAACATCTTCTTCACCACCACCTTGTGTTTGACCTTATGTTGGAGTTTTCTACTCGGTCGGTGAGTGCAAAGTAATGAATACTTTATCAATAAAACAATTATTAGTTTGTAGTGAGAGTAGAAACTAATCTAATTTTAACCTTTAGAATTTAAATAGTAAAGTACATGAATAGGAAAAGAAGAAATAAAATTATAGAGGCAAAATAAGGGTTTCATGGGTATTCAAAATTTGTAACAGAATAAAAAATTATATTAATTTTTATCTGGGTGGTGTTGTAGCTTTGTATTAATTTTAATTGGAAATAAATTTTAACAATAATTTTATTAATTTTTTATTGGATGAAATGTTGCAACAACACACGTAATAATGAATTTTTTTTAATTACATTAAAGTTTAGTTAGGTTTAGGTTTAATTTAAACTGAATTCATTTATTCAAGGTGAAGAGGCAATGGAACATAAAATTTAAAAACGAAGGTAGATTTATACAATTTTACGACGATCTTACAGATTTTACTAATTACGATTATACGTGGAATCTAGCTCGTAAATGCTATATAAAATCATAGAATCTTACAACTTTACAATTTAAATATCAATTTTAACTACCTTAATCTTAATGATATTCTATATTTACACACATGTTCATAATTGATACAACATTACACCATCAAAACTCAGAAAGTGTAATATTTTCTTAACCATTAGATCTTATCAGACATAATTACTTTGTTTGTCTTCCGGTCCAAAAACTTATGTTATAAATCAAGCTTATGGGTTGTATACAAAAGTGATAATATAAATCATATATAATAGATATATATATATATATATATATATATATATATATATAAATAAAAGAAGTGAACATGTTTCCTTTTATTAATAAAAACTAATATATTAATGGTAATTGGGTTGTCCCAACCCATATACAATAAGATTAATAACATTAAAAAAATATATAATAAGACACCATTTAGAATCGGTGTCTAAATTTGTCACTAATTAATTAGATATCAATTTAGACAAATAAATTCAGAGACCAATTATCAAATCAATTATACTTTTTTATTCATTATAGATAGTTTATAGAAATCAATAATCTTTAGTTTATAAATTGGTATATAAATGAATCATTACTAACCATTTTTATATCAGTAGGTACTCCTGCTTGTGCAAAGTTTCTAGACTATGTAGTTAAAATAAGAATAAAACACAAGAGATGATAGAAAAGAATTATTAAGAATACATTACATCCAACCCATGTGAATGAGGGAGTTAGTTACTCCTAGACACCACTACAAGAAATTTGCAAATTACTTAAGGGTTGGTTAGAGATTCCTCTTTATTTTACCGATTCATATATCCGTCATTAATTATCTAGAATTAATTTGGGAGTATGAAATTTTAATGTTTTTTGTCCGCTAATTTATCGATTGATCATATCTGTCTGTAATAGCTTAAAATTTCATATTCCTCACATCATTCCCAAACACAAACTCGTCCCCTTTTCAGTTTCATAAACAATGTTTTCCTTATCTTAAACCCCTCCCCTTTGGTGAGCCTACCATGCACTGTTGTCACGTTCGCATTTGTTATCGTGGCTTGAAGGCATCATTTTATTCGTATTTGTTGTCGGTTGTCAAGGAAGAGGTAATGGTCGTTGAAGGGTGTTCGCGTTTGTCAAAGAGCGAAGGCTCGAACAAGGGTGAATTTGTTTTCAAAAAAGGGTGATCAACTTCAAATGTATGATAATGAAATTGAATGCCTCTAGCATTCAGAATATGCTTTTACCTTCATATGTATTTCGATCAAGTTCTTTCTGTTCAAGAGTGTGTTTTGATCTTTGTCACACCCTCTATTTATGGATTTTTTTGCAACATGCAACTCGCTTGGTGAACTAGCTTGTTGGGCGAGTAAAGCATGATTTGTTGGGCGAGTAGTTTCGCTGCGCGAGTAAAGCATGATTCATTGGGTGGATTGCTCGAAGTTAATTGAACCTACAATATCCTGGATATATATCTTTTTTTAATTTTCTGAAACTCAATATCCTTGAAATATTTTTCAAATATTCTGACTTGTAATTGAAGTAACCAAATTTGTAGATAACTAATGTTATTGATAATATTTGAATATTCAATATTTCATTGATTTTGTTGATAATTTTTCTAAATATCAAAGATTTCAACTTATTTGCAAAATATAACCAAAAAATTTATCTTTTACACTTTTATTAAAAAATCTGAAATATCCAAAAATACAAAAATGAAATAACAATAAAATATAAAAATAAATAAAAATAAAAATACGATAATACCAATTATCAGTTTACTAATAGTCGCATAAATAAAAGCACTACAAGAAATTGTTTAATACTATCCTAAATTCAAAGTCTCAAGCTAAAAAGTTTACAAGTTTTTTTCATTTTATGTTATTAAATTTTGTTTGTTACACAATATATTTATATTTTTGGTTTTACTTAATATAAGAGTCAAATTCATACTTGGATTTGTAGTAAACTCCCTCTCGAATTTGAGTTTTTTCAACATTCATACATTCTCCTTGAGTGAAAATATTTCTCTCTTGCGAGTACTTTACTAATAACCTTTACTTGTACCACCATTTTTACTACACCGAGATACTAAGAAAACTTCATAACCTAATATCCTTCACCCACATAATCTCATTAAGACAATAAATTTATAAATTTATAAGCTATTTTTCTGTTTAACATTTCATTTTTGTAACATCTATATCATTTAATGAAGGCTTGGTCTTATACGGCATCAGAAAAAAGGGGACACCAAGTTGGAGACTAGTGTGTCGAAAGCCTCCCATGATGGCTAAAATTTTCACTTTCATATTGTTTCTCTATTTCATTCACATCTACAGATTTAAACGAACTAATTTATAAATTTTAATATACACTACTGCAGTAAAGACCTTTTGCCCCGATTATTTTCCTCATTTTGTCTTGGGTCTGGAACCAAAGCATATTGGGGTGAGACCAAAAGGCACCCCTTTTGGCCTCGGTTGTTACCTGAAGTCATAGAGTTCCATTTCTGACTCGGGTCAAAATAGAATCGAAGCCAATCATTCTCGCCGGCGAAATGCAGCAGCCACCACCATCTTCTTCCACGCATCTACACCATGCCTCGAGCAACCCTAATTTTCATCATCTCTTTCCATCACCATGGTAGCCGCCACCCTTGTCAGAAGCAAACATTCCGGCCAGCACAGTTTCGTCTTCTTCTCCGCAACGTAGCCAACATCGTGAGCCACCACCTGCAGCCAACAGAAACTCAGATCCACAACTTGCGCGAAACGTGAACGCACATCCAGATGCAGACCACGATCATCACGCCACCGTGAACGACGCACCAGATGCAGAGAGCAACGCCACCGCGAACGAAGGCAACGAACCACCATTGTTGTAGAATCACCACCACTGCAACAACGCAATGCCACCACCACCTTCGAACAGATCGGAGCAGCAGCGAATCCGCACCACCAGAGCCACCATTGCTGCATCTGGAACGTCGATGACATCACCACCGCGCCTGGAACAACCATGCCGGAGGGAGAAGAGAAAGAGTATTGTTGCAGAGAGGGGCGTGGGGAAGAAGAAGAGAAAGGGGGCTCGCGAATTTGGTGCCCTAATTACACCATATGGCCTCGGTTATTAATTGAGCTAAGGCATATAGCCCTATTTGGCATCGATTGAGACCCACCCGAGGCCAAAGAGGTAACGACTAGTGGGTTTTTGGCTTCGGGTCTGTGTAACCGAAGCATATGAGCCTCCTTTGACACCGGTTTTTGGCGAACTGAAGTATATGAGCCTCTTTTGTTTTGGGTTAAGCTGAACTGAGACATAAAAGTTGTCTGAAATTGCAAAAATGTCACCGCGTCATTATATACTTCGGTTCCTAGACAACCGAGACATATAAGACGAGGTAAAAATGAATTTCTACACTACTGATATATTAAAAGTTAACGTCCTAGACTATGAAAGATATATTTCATGAAAATCAATTTTGTACGAACTTTTTGAAATCGACGAATGTAAAGATATATTTAGTCCATATATATTATTACTGATAAAGAAGAAAAATACTATCTAATTGAGTAACCTAATTATTTTTGGATTTCTCTTTCCAAAATAGCACTTGAATCCATAATCAATTTTAAAGGTGAATTTTAGCTTCCTTCGCACTATTTTAGGGTTAGTCATGGAAGTCAACACAATCTTGAAAAGTTAAAATGCATGTATATTTACAAATGATGAATAAATGTTTTTCTTATTCTCCTTTAATCCTCTCCATCATACAGGTCTCTGCAATTTGCTTTGAATTCGCATTTCACGTAAAACAGTGCTCCAATTCATGTAAAACATACAGAAAAGTTGATTCTGTAATCTTCTTTAAACAAAAATCTGTGTTGTGAGCCTCCAACGATTCAATAGTGCTTAATGATTTTATATTCCCTCTTTTTCGCACTCTCTATAAATTTCCATCTGAAGTTGGAGCTCCAGATATTTGCGAGATAAGTTAGAGAAAAGGGAAAATGCACCGCTGACAACTTTGGCAGCAAAATTATTCCCATTTCTCAATAATCTCTCAAATCATGATCCTGTCATTTAAAAAAAAAAAAAAAAAAAAGCTTAACAAAATGTTTTTAATTTGAATAACTAAATAAAAGAAAAGAATGAAAAATGGTGGATCTAATTAATCAAATGCTTATATATACACTACCTTTGGTATACTTCCTTGATTTGATTTTGCGATAATCTCATCACTCTTTCTAAACTTTATGTATGTGTCTTCCTCCTCTTTATCATTCTGCATGCTGCTCCCCATTTCCCTAAATACTAAATATTCAGAGACAGCGAAAATATTACTTTTGTGAATGCTTAAACTTCGACAATTTGAATAAGAAAAATCTGTGAATCTCCCCCTTTATATAGATTAAAAAAATGGAGGTGAGTATTTTAAGGAAAGAGATTAATATTAATTTTTATTAGTAATTTCCGTTTCAAAAAGACTTAAAATAAGTAAATGAAGGCGTTTGATTAATAAATAATGTCATTAATGTAATAAATGAAAGGATACGTTATATTATTTAAGTAATATCATTAAATATGTTACACGAAATTAAAATATAAATTAATGTAACATAAACAACCTTAATTTATTTATTTGTTTATTTGGGTAAAATATTAATATATGCATTTATTTAGTTTATTATCTATAACAATAAAGGAGATTTTTCTTTTGTGTCCACATTTTATAATACCCGTTTTACCCTTAGTTATTTTAAAAATTAATTATCTATAATCTATCTATAATTAATAACAATAAAGGGGATTCTTCTTTTTGTGTCCACATTTCATAATACCTGTTTTATCCTTAGTTATTTTAGAAATTAATTATTTTATAAATAATTTACTCTTAATCATTTTTCTACACATCTCTTTTGTCTTAAATCATTATTTAAATTTTCTTTTTACATATCTTATTTTTTTTAATTTTATATTTAACAACTATTTAAAAAATTATATATTTATTATTGATCTTAAATTTTTTGAAAACTAAAAAATGCGAATACACAGGCGCTGTCAGCGCCTATGTGTTCGCTAGTATAATTAATAGCGGTCATGTTTGTTCCTCTTTTCTCTCTACAACCCTCTTATTCTCTCTCTTCACGCATTTTAGACACACTATTTATCTATATCTTTTATCTTAAAATTTAGTGACACAAAATATTAAAAAATCTTTGATTAATGATTAATTTTAATAACAAAAAATAATTAATTACTATAGTGACAAATTTAGATACTAATTTATAAATTAAAAATTATTCATAACTAAAATAATTTCAAAATATTATAATTTGTATGTAAATTGGTAATTGAAATAGTTTCTATTATGAAATAGTATCTAAATTGGTCACTAATATTAGTTACAGATTTTGGCTACCAAAAGAATTGGTTCGTAAATTAATCTTGAATTAGAATTTTTTTTTTTAAATTGGTCTCTAAACATATATTTTTAATCATAAAATTGGTATTTTTAATAGTTCTTTTTGTAATGTACTAAGTTTGAAACTCGTGTGTGAACATTGGTTGATATTTGTTTTTGTGTTTATTAAAATATATTTAAAAGTTAAAAAAGGAAATAATAAATATTTTTATATTTGTAATTAAGTTTTGCATAGAATCAACGTTAAACATAATTTATATGTTTAGAAAATTATCTATTTTCATTTACATTATTTGTAAATATATATATATATATATATATATATATATATTATTTATCAGAATAAAGAAAAATATCTTATTGAGTAATCTAGTTATTATTGACTTCATCATACCAAAATTGGTCTTGAATCAGTAAGCAATTTTCAAGATCAATTTTAGCTTCTTCTCTTTTATTGTCAAATCTTAAATGTGTATTATATTTAGTGAGCTTCTGGAACATTGAGGGGGAGATCCTCCAAGCTATTTCTATTCTAGTTTTGTAAATTTTGCTTAATTGCTTTTAACTTTTGTTAAAAAAAAAAAAACATAAACCAACAAATGCTTTATTCAAGACATCTTGTAAGATATTCTCACAATATTACTTAGAGAGGATCACATCTTTTTTAAATTAAAAAGATGAGCTTTGAGGATGAAATTGTTGTTTATGTGTCAACATGAGGAAAAGTTACAAAAGTGATAAACGATCAAACTTAAATAAACTATATCCAGAAAAGCTTCTATCAGAACACATTATTAACGAAATAAATATAAAAATATTTATATAAAAAATTGTAAGAGGAAAACTTTGTATTCTATTCGGTTAAAAGCAAACATTGAGTGTCATCTATGTTAATTCATCAGATCAAATTAATATTACATTCAAAACTGAAATCACACTTTCACACTTTTTCTTCTTCTTAATAACATGACAATTACTACCAAATGTAGTATTACATTGAAAAGTTAAAATCAGACATATAGTTACACATAATCAATAAATGTTTCTCTTATTCTCCTTTAATCCTTTCCATCATACATATCTCTCTTTGCAGTTTTGTTTGAAATCGGATTTCATCTCCCACAGACGAAGAACTGATGCTTTAATTAAGCAAATGTCTGGAAAAATATCTCTGAAATATTGTCTGTTTTCGTGTTCTTCATCTTTGAGAATGGAGCTCCAGATATTGGTGAAATGGCATAAACAATGCGGAAAACTTGTATACATGAGACAATTAGGTCAAGTCTCATATAAATACCTCCACCAACTCATTATTGTGATTCCCCAAACCACAATGCTGAAATTCATAATAAATGTTTGTGTTACCAAAATAGAATTAGTTTCAATTCAAATACTAAGTTTCACATATGAAGATAATCTTAACAAAAAATCAACAAATAAAAAGAATTGAAAAACAAAAATTGAATGTATAGGTAACAAAAGAAAAGGGATAAAAAAAAGTGAAAATTGAAAATGAAAATGAAAAGTACTTCACCATCTCTTTTTGATGTGCGGAACAGACGACCGAAATTCAGAAGAAAAAAAGGCTTAGAATGAGTTTGAAGCCAAAGATTAAATCATATATGTTCACTTTTCACTTTGACATGTTTTATGAAGATAATCCCTATTCACAAGTATTTTAGAAAAAAAAAATGTGAAAAGTACTCAATATATGTATAAAAAAAAATGCAAACAGTTTTTTTAATATGAATATAACTAAATAAAACACAGCAATGAAAAATAGTTGTTTGGATCTAATTATTCAAATGGTTATGTATACTACCTTTGATATACTTCCTTGATTTGATTATGAGAAAATCTGATCACTCTTTGTAAAGTTTATGTCTCCGTCATTTTCGTCTTTTTCATTCTGCACGCTACTGGCCATTTCTCTAAACTCTAAATATTCAAAGACAACTAAATCTATTCTTTTGTTTTTGATTCGAATTCGATAACTTTGATGACAAACTCTATGAATCTTGGCTTTATATACATGAAAAAAACAAGGAGATGGGTAGTTCATTGAATGAGGTTTAATATTAATTTTTACATTACTTTCCATTTCAAGAGGATTTAAACACTATAAAATAATTCTTAAACAATGATCAATTTTAGTGACTAAAATTAATTAGTTGCCATAGTGATCAATATAAACACCAATTTATAAGCTAAAAATTTTTGTAACTAAAATAGTTTCTTTTATAAATAAAAAATTGTAATTGGTTTCTAAAATAATACCAAAATAGTTTTTATTATGAATTGGTATCTAAATCGGTCACTAACATTCACCACAAAAGAATGTTTCATTAACAAGAAATTTTAGTAATAAAGTTGTTAGTCACTATAGTGACTAATTTATATACTAATTTACAAAATAAAAAATTATTGGTTACTAAAATAGTCACTATTATGAAAAAAAAAATTATAATTGGTCGTTAAATTGGTCACTAATTAATTAGAGACCAATTTAGAAACCAAATCCTTTGATAAAAAAAAAACCTTGATAGTTAATATTTTGTGACCGATTTCCTTTGGTAGCTAAATTTTAGAAACCAATTTAGAAACTAATTAGAATTTTTTATTCATAATAGTGACTAGTTTATTAACCAATAATTTTTGATTTTATAAATTTGTATCTAAGTTAGTCAATATAGTGACTAACAACTTTTTGTCAGTAAAATTGGTTTTTAATGAAACATTTTACTGCAGTGATTACTAGCCAAAGTGTTGACTACCAAAGAAATTAGTCTTTAAATTCGTCTCTAATTAGGAAAGTGATATCTAAATTGGTCTCTAAACATATTTTTGTGATTAAAATTGATCATTATTTAAAAATTTTCTTGTAAAGAAAATAAGTAATTAATGTATTCATTTAATTAATAAATAATTTCATTAATGCAATAAGTTAATATATATGTTATATTTCACATTTCATTAAATATATCAAACACAAATAATAAATATAACATAAATAACCATAATTTAGGTTTAATTAAATTTTAAGTCCATGATAAATTTTAATTAGGTGACGTGGTTGGCAAAGACTGATGTCTGGATGTTATCTTGCGTGAGATCCCCACCAGTGTAGGAAAGCGTTTTGGCACCGATTCCTTTAATAATTTTGCTTCGGTTCAACAACCAAAACATACCTTAACAAAGTAAAAAATGGTGGTTTTTTATTTAAAAAATTGTTTAATTAAAAAGGATATTTGGCTCAGTTATGACCAAAACCAAGACTAAATACCCTTAAAATTAAATAATTTTAAATTTAAAAAGGTATTAGGCTTTGGTTTTTACCAAAAGTACCCTCTTTATTTTTCAGTTTTGGCATAACCGAAGTCTAATGTAGGTGTTTTTTTAAATAATTTTTTTTTGTTTTTTTTCTTCCTACATTTTAAACCTACACAAATTGAGATAGAAACAACACAAAATATTTTATCAAACCTAGAATCATCCAAAATCCAAATACAACTATTAGTGTATTATATATTTTGTGTTAGGTTTACAGAGGAGGTTTCACTAGAGAGATACAACACCAATGAGACCTGAGTCCAATCACAAAAGACATTGACACCACTCTCAACCCAAAACCTTAAAGCCATGATGCGTTTATGGGCCTTGATCCTTATATGGTGCTCAACTTTCTTATTTTTACTCAATGTGGGACTTAGACTCCCACTTGGATTCCCAACATTTTGCACAATCTCTATTACGTGGTTGCCAATTGTACCAAATCGTACAAGTATTATAGTAGACAACTCCAGATATTGTATCCCAAATGGACTAATGTGGTTTAAATTAATTAATTTGTTATTGATAAAGGGTAAGAATACCAAAACATTTGTGGTTTAAAGAAAAAATAATTGTAAAATTAAGATGTAAAATATAATTAGAAATTGAGAAAATATAAGATAAAAACGTCAACGAGATTAGGTTTCAGGATTCCATTCAAAGTAAGGACATCTAACAATATATTCCTATTTCCGTCTCTCACACTCACATCGTTTGTAACATGCCTCGATTTTGTTGTAGACAAGCCTAAACTAAAATAATAAAAATTCTATGTCTAGTGATAATGTCCATTTTTACCTCTTTTTGTGTGTTTATTACCATGAATAAATAAACTATTTCCTAGCTTTTATCTTTTTACATAATAAGTGTCAAGAATAAGTAAATTTTCCATTTGAAATTGACACTTATCATGTATTGAATGGTGCTATTTGTATACAAAACAAACCTGCTTAGCTTAAGATACAAAATAAGATATTGAGAAATAGAGTTTTATGAATTATCATGATATTTTGTTGTTTTGCTGTAAAAATAAAAGAAAACATCACGTTTGGTACTGAAATTCCAAGTGTCTTGCTTTATTTATTTTATTCCTTTTTGTTAATAAAAGAAACTGAAATCACTCTTACATTTTCTTCTTCTTACATATATAATAACTAGTATGAAATATAGTATTACATTGAAAAGTTAAGATCACAATTACATTTACAAATCATCGATGTTTGTCTTATTATCCTTTAATCCTTTCCATCATAAAGTCCTCTGCACTTTTCTTTGAATTCGCATTTCATCCAAAAGATAAAAAAGTTCATTCTGCATACATTCTTTAAACAAAACCTAAACAACAAGAGTCTCATTCTTTGGCAATGTTTGCACCCACATTTCTACTAAGCTGTTCAGTTTCCATGAAGATAAAACTGGCCTCCCTTGTAATCTTATCTCCACCTGAAAGTGTAAACCACAAAAATTAATTAGCCTCTCAAAATTACCTAACATCGTTTCACTAATGTGTTAACTTTAGCAAAAAGAGACAACAAATTTACCTCAGTTTCACTACAGCTTCTTCTCACGGTATGCCTTTTAATAAAGGAAACAGTTACACTGCCATCCCTGTAATGCTTTCAAGATTCATTAGTACAAGTTATCAGTTATACAAAAAAACCAACCAACGAAAAAAAAACTCAAGAAAATAGGAACATAAAACTCACTTGAGCCGTAGAAAGCAAGAAGATAGTTGTGACAATGGTACAATTCCTTTGCTGTATACGGAAATTCAAAGGTTAGAGATTGAAAAAATGAATATGATTATGAATGTTAAAATGCCCATCAAACGTAATCTCACTTCTCTTCTGCACCAATCAAGAAGAACCAAATTGGACCAAACTCTTTGCTGCTCTCACGCTCAGCATCGATGACAGAAGACTGTGTTACAAAAGTAGAATGAGTGTGGAGCCAAAGATTTGATCATATATGAATACCTAAGTCCATATATCATTACTTTGACATGTTTTATGAAGATAATCCCGATTTACATATATTTTAGAAAATAATTGTGAAATAGTACTTAATATATGTATCACTAAAAGGATGCACACGAAATGCCTCTGTAATTTGAATAACTAAATAAAGCACAACAATATAATAAAAAAAACGTTGTGGATCTAATGAATCAAATGGTTATATATATATAGGATACCTTTGGTATACTTCCTTGATTTGATTTTGAGATCAATATCATCACTCTCTTTGAGAACTTTATGTCTGCATCTTCCTCCTCTTCATCTTTCTCCATGCTGCCCATTTCTCTAAGCTCTAAATATTCATGGACAACTAAAAATACCTCTTGTCATTCTCTAAGATACGATAAGTGTGATGAGAAACTCTATAAGTGTCCCCTTTATATAAATGTAAAAAAGAGAGCATTTGAGTAATTCATTGAACGAGGATTAATATAATGTCTTTTAGTCAATTTCGTTTCAAAAGGATATAAAATAAAAAGTAATTAATACATACATTTAATTATTAAATAATGTCATTAATAAGTCATTAATATTATTAACGTAATATATTAATTAATATTGTTGTATTATTTATGTACTATCATTAAATATTTTACACCAAAATAATAAATATAACATAAGTAACTATAATTTATTTATTCATTTATTTTTGTAAAATATTAATATATGCATTGATTTAATTAATGTATTATATAAGAAATATCATAAAACTTTACCTACATATCTTCAGCGGATAATGATATTTTGACAACTTCCTCTTATAACACCTAAGGAGATATCTTCTAAGTGATTTTAGAATATATAGAAACATGAAAATAGAAAAACAAGAAGCCACTTTATTTTAACTTAATCCTATGAGATCAGTTTGTACGATGGAATTTGCACTCATTTATATATTATATGTTAGATTAAGAAAACGTAAACGAGAAATAAACCCTACCGTTAACCCTATAGTTAATTAAGTAGTTGTCAATACCTCAAAGAATTAAATGCAGAAGCATACTAAGATTGGTCATTGGGAACAATAAATGAAATTTGGTATATGGTCTTCCTAGAGCACTTTAAGTTTCCTCTTGGTTTTCACTTCTGATGGGAAGGAAGAGAAAGAAATAGAAAATTGTGTACATGCTCTCATACGAGGACTAGGGATGTCAACAAAGTTTGTTGGTGTGGCACGACTTAGCTAGATGGCTTGGTGGAGTGTTTTGGAAAAAAGAAATTCGTGGTTATTGAGATATGGTGGTTTGAAAGGCCTCCAAATGTCCCTAAATGAGTGTCATAAAAGTCTTGGTGCACAAAAGTTTTTAGTTTAGTGGGTTTTGCACTTGGACAAGTTTGTTGTTATGGCACGGCTTAGCCAAATGGCTTGGTAGGGAGTTTTGGGGAAAAATGAAATTCGTGGTTTTTGAGATATGGTGGTTGGGATGGCCAACAAATATCCCCAAGTGAGTGCCATAGAAGTCTTGGTGAAAAAAAATTTTGAGTTCGGTGAGTTTTCACTTGGCCAAGTTTGGCGGTGTGGCATGGCTTAGCTAGATGGGTTAGTGGGAAATTTTGGAAAAAAATTAAATTTATGATTTTTGAGATATAGTGGTTGGGATGGGCAACAAATATCCCCAAATGAGTACCATAAAAGTCTTGGTGCAAAAAATGTTTGAGTTCGGTGGAATTTGCACTCGACCAAGTTTGTCGACGTGGGGCGACTTAGCTAGATGGCTTGGTGGGGTGCTTTGGAATAAAAGAAATTCGTGGTTTTTGACATATGGTGGATTGAAAGGCCTGCAAATGTCCCCAAATGAGTGCCATAAAAGTCTTGGTGCACAAAAGTTTTGAGTTTAGTGGGTTTTGCACTTGGTCAAGTATGTGTGGTGTGGCAACGCTTAGCCAAATGACTTGGTAGGGAGTTTTGGGAAAAAATCAAATTCGTGGTTTTTGAGATATGGTGGTTGGGATGGCTTACAAATGCCTCCAAATGAGTGCCATAAAAGTCTTGGTGAACAAAAGTTTTAAGTTCGGAGGTTTTTGCACTTGGCCAAGTTTGGCGGTGTGGCATGGCTTAGCTAGATGGGTTAGTGCGAAGTTTTGGGAAAGAATGAAATTCGTGGATTTTGAGATTTGGTTGTTGGAAAGGCTTCTTAATGTCCCCAAATGAGTACCATAAAAGTCTTGGTGCACAAACGTTTTGAGTTCGGTGGGATTTGCACTTGGCCAAGTTTGGCAATGTGGCACGACTTAGCTAGATGGCTTGGTGGGGAGTTTTGGAAAAAAAATGAAATTCGTGGTTTTTGAGATATGGTGGTTGGGATGGCCTCCAAATTTCCCAAATGAGTACCATAAAAGTCTTGGTGCACAAAAGTTTTGAGTTTGGTGGGTTTTGCACTTGGCCAAGTTGGTATGTGTGGGACGGCTTAACTAAATGGCTTTGGTGGAGCTCCAAAGGTGCATGAAGAGCTCCATGGGCAGCGGAAATGGATGAAGGAATGGAAGCAAGTTGGAAGGCACTTGCAAGCAATGGAAGGTGAAAGAGGTGATAGGATTTCCTAATCTATGCTAGCCTAGGGAAGGTGGCTAGAGGTAGAGAGAGGAAATCTCTAGAAAGTGGTGACTCTCAAAGGCAATAGAGGGAGGAGTGCTCTCAACTCAAGTTGCATCTATTGCTTAAAATTTCAAGAGTGTCTACAAATGAGTGAAATTTTGGCTTTTATATGAAGCCATTAACACATGAGAAAGGAGAGCTATTGGATGGAGTGGGCCTTGATCTTGGCCCTTAGATCAAGCTTGGAGAAGGAGGCTTGATCTTGGCCATTGGATGATGCCTTGGAAAAGGAGGAAGCATTCCTAACCCTTGGATGCTTTGGATCCATGAGGTGTAGGAAGAAGTGTTGACTTCCACTTAGTCCACCTTGGCTCTTTTGATAACTCATGGCCAAATCTCCTATTGGGCTTAGTCAAGCCCAATTTTATCAATTGAACTACTCATTGTTTGACTTATTATTCTAGAAAGCGAAGCCTAAACAATGGGCCAATATTATTGCTATTTTATTGCTCTTTGAGACACCTCTTCAAATCTTCACATCTTCTTTGGCCCATGTGAAGAGTATGAGAAGCCCATGTGGGTTTGGGCCATCTTGAATGAAGCCTAATTGGATCTTTCTGAGCATGCTCCTTGTTATTGGGCCTCTTGATGGGCTTGGGCTTGAAGGTGCATGTGGGCCATGTATTGGGCCTTAAGCATGATTTGGGCCTAGGCGTTGACCCAAGCTATAAGCCTTGTTGGGATCACATCAGGCTTAGTGGGGAGTTTAGGGAAAAAATGAAATTTGTGGCTTTTGACATATGGTTGTTGTAATGCCCTCCATATCTCCCCAAATGAGTGTTATAAAGTCTTGGTGCAAAAAAAATTTTGATTTCGGTGAGGTTTTGCACTTGGCCAAGTTTGGTGGTGTGGGACAACTTAACTAGATGGTTTGGTGGGGAGTTTTGGAAAAAAATGAAATTCGTGGTTTTTGAGATATGGTGGTTGGAATGGCCAACAAATGCCCCCAAATGAGTGTCATAAAAGTATTGGTGCACAAAAGTTTTGAGTTCGGTGGATTTTGCGCATGGCCAAGTTGGTGGTGTGGCACGACTTATTATTTAAGTACTATCACTAAATATTTTACACCAAAATAATAAATATAACATAAATAACCATAAGTTATTTATTCATTTATTTGTGTAAAATATTAATATGTGCATTTATTTAATTAATGTATTATATAATAAATACCGTAAAACCTTACCTATCATATCTCCAAAATACCGCTTTTTCTTTTTTAATTCTACGCGCATATGCAAAAACCTCTTGTTCATAACTTTTATTTAACATGCAGTATTTACTCTCACAATAACTATTATCATAAAAGAAAACATAAAGTTAATTTTCACATAATATATATAGAATTATTGTATGAATATTATGATTTTTTTTATCAATAAATGATAGTTTATTTTGTGGTGAAAGGAGTTGAATCTATCATCTCTCACCCTCTTTATTAAAGATTTTTAAATAGTTGTGTATTTCCTATATCTATAACAATATATAAAGAAGATTCTATTTTTTGTGTCCACATCTCATACTACCAATTTTACCTTTTATAATATAGGCTTAAATACCTTTTTGGTCCTTATTTTCGTAGTGTTTGTTGCGGATGGTCCTCATTTTGACAGAATGTTTAAAATGGTCATCATTTTTACCCAATGTTTAAAATGATCCTTATTTTTGTAATTCGTGTTTTATTTGGTCCTTTTTTGTAACGTCGTTTAAATCATTAATGGAGCACTATACAGGTGGCACGGTTTGTATTAGGGTATGTTACGTGTATGTGCTAATGGTAATTAGATATTTGGGGATAAATAAGTGACCTAGGATTTTGGTAAGGAATGTTTGGGCAGTTGTTGAGTTTTGACAATCTTGTTCCTCCATTCCCAATTGGTGTTGCTGCAATCTTCTTCTACCTGCAATCCCATTATATAGGTATGTTACGGTCTCAATCTTCTTCCTTTACCTCTGGTTGTAATCGTTGGAGGCAATTGTGTTGTATCACTTCGTGCACTTTGGTGGTTCAACGAGAAATTGATTAACTCCGATTTGTAGTGGATGAGCAGACTGCAACACCTGTTGAGACTGCACTAGATGCCCAAACTGTTGAGAATGCACCAACGGTTGAGAATGCACCAACTACTGAGAATGCAACAACTGCTGAAACTCAAACAACTCAACCACCAAGGAATGAAGTGGAGAATCAAGCAGCACCACTACTAACACCAAATGAACCATCTCAGTAGTTTAGGATGAAATTACATATTAGGAGGAGGCCATGATAGCAGCTACAGACGTCTTAGTTATTTTTTGGAATTTCTGATGTAGAATTCATTATTGATGTACTGCATTTTGACTTTCCTTAAACTTCTTTCAAATTCACTTTTGTGAAACATTGATGTAGCGCATTTTGATGAGGACGAATTAACGTTATGAATTTAACTTCTTTCAGATTTAGATCAATTTAATTTTTTCCAAGCTTAGATCAATATCACTTACTTCAATGCTCAGATTAAGATGTCATTTTGAACATGTTGGGACTAATATCAACATAATCAAACTAATTGATTTCTTCGTTTAACAATAGTACAAAACAAATTGGACTTTAAAAGATTACACATAATAACAATACGAATAATACAATAACAACACAAGTGAACCCTATTACTAACGGCGGAGGAACTCCAAAGCAGCGGCGTCGTTGTTCGAATAGCGGAGAACGGCTCCGTGAATGGTGGCACGATTCGCGAAGGTGGAGGAGTAGCTGCGTTGAACGAAGAGCGGCAGCGCGAAGAGGGTGAGCGCGAAGGAGAGGAGTGGCTGCGCGGAGGAGCGCCTGCTCGACGCCTGCGCGGAGGAGTGGTTGCGTGGAGGAGCGACCACGCGAGGAGAACTTGCGGTGTTGTGCGGTGGCCGTGCGGTGCTGGTGTGGAGCGCCTGCGCGGAGGAGTTGTTGCATGGAGGAGCGGCCGCGCGAGGAGAACCTGCGGTGTTGTGCGGTGGCCGTGCGGTGCTGGTGTGGTGCGGTGGCCGTGCTGTGCTGGTGTGGTGCGGTGGCCGTGCGGTGCTGGTGTGGGGCAGTGGCCGTGCGGTGCTGTTGTGGTGTGGTGTGGTGGTTAGGAACGAAGAGCGAAGAGAATGCAAAGAGAATGAAGAAAGCGCGAAGACGAAAAGGAGAAATGAGGGGGAAACCCCTGCTGAGAAAAATAATGCGTACTACATCGGTTAAACGTGGGAACCGATGTAGTATAACTGCTCTGTGCAGAAAACCTATTTTTTTTTTAATTTTTTTTTTAAAAATGGGTATTACATCAGATGTGTTGAGGAACCGATGTAATATAGTTCGCAGAAATTTCAAAAATGCCACCGGGCACTGTACTAGATCATTTTTCGTGTAACTGATGTAATATCTTGTTGTAATATACCATTTTTGCACTAGTGCATGCATCAAATCAATATAAAAATACTATAATAATTTTTAATTTATAATTTTAGTATTCACATCACTATGTAACAAGTCTTTAGCAACAAATCTAAATGTTAATCGACATTGTCATGTTTTTATTTTGTTTATTTTTATTTTTATTGGTATTTTTATTATTTTATTTTCAAATAATCAACTATTTATTAAATAATTTTGAAAAGGATAAATATTTTATTTATATTTTGCAGATAAGTGAAAATCTCATAAAATTTGAAAAATATATAAAAAATATTAAAATCTCAAAAAATGAAAGATATATTTAACTACAAATTTTAAGTCTAGTTTAGTTCTGAAATATCTATAAATAAAAGAGATTTGGCAGAGGTCAAATTCAACGATCTCCATGTAGAAAAAGAAATCCCTTACAATTTATTTAAATACAAATTTTAGACCTAGTTCAGAAAAATCTATAAGTAAAAGGTTTAACAAAGGTCAAAATCAAAAACCTTTAAGTAGAAAAGAAACCCCAAGGACCAGTAGCCTTTGCACGTTGATTGTTGTTCTTAGTGAGGCTTGAAGGTTATAAACCCTTGCTGAAGTTTTATTTCTTTCAATGCGGGATTTCCCCCCACATAGGCATTGAGTGTTGATTTGCTATATAGCTTCTCTGCTCTACCTATTGAAGTTCATTCATACATGGTAGTATTTTCCCTAAGGTTTGCCCATTTTGTGAGCCCTCTAAGATTGTGATGAAAGATCTTTGTTTTGTGCAGGTGTTAGGTTTTAAAGAAAAGTTAAGTAAGTTGTGTAGAATTGTGTTAAAATGATAGAATATAGAAGAGGTTTTTTTTTATGTCATAATTCTTTTATAGTTTTTTATTTGTTTTTTTAGTTTGTTTTTCTATGTTTTAAACCGTATTTCGAAAGGTTAAACTACTTTAAATATTTCATATTTTATATTTCTTTTTGTCGACATAAAAGAAGCTACTAACTTTGAGTCATAGCAAGGATGAGGAAACAAGGGAATACATTAAATAGTATAATAACAACTCTACAAAACTTTATTATTAACACTTCTTTGATGGAAACATATGCAACAGAGTTGTAGAATTTTAAAAATATTATTAGTAAGTGTATAAATGAAAATAAAAATAGACTGTATCTATCATTTGATAAAAGTCGCCCTAGGGTTTTTACCCATTCAAAAGCTAGTAAAAAAAAGGAAATAGAATAATGATTTTACAAAAGTTACCCAATTATTGAAAAACTAAAATTACACTTATTAACTAAACAGAAAACATAATAGATAAAGCATTAGAAATTAAAATGACACTTGATTTTTCTTCTTTACAAGATAATTATCATGGGAATAAAATTGTAGTATTACATTGAAAAGTTAAAATTACATTTTTTCAAAATTTCTTTCTTCTTCTAGAATAAATTTTACAAATCATCAACAAAATGTTTCTCTTATTCTTCATTAACCTATTCCATGGTAGCTCTTACCAATCTTCTTTCATCTTTGTTTGTCTTCGATCTCCTTTGAACCCACATTTCATCCTAAAGATAAGCATCACATTCTGCATTCCCTTTTCCAGATTCTACAAACAATTCTTTGTATGTTGCATTGAAAATTATATATGGAACCTCTTCAGGCTCAACTATTAGCATCTAGAAATTAACTTTTGAACATCTGCAATATTTTGAAATGTTCATCTCTTTTGTTGGTCCTTCCTACAACATAATGATTAAGAGTGACATTAGAAAATAATCATCACTTTCATATAATTTGATACATTTTGTATACCTCTTATTGTGTGAATAAATGAATATGTATTGAATTTTGTAAACAGGAAGTTTATATATTCAATGTAGAGGAAGAACAATGTGTACACATATTATGTAAACCAGTTTAAATACTCCAAATATTTTATTATCATTTATTGTTGATAGAAAAAACTAAATATAAACAAGTCGA
>Ga0214542_1003073_pt1:0-32500 | contig 34360 bp, 14 predicted proteins | sample CNSS1metaG_FD_160096 | JGI IMG/M metagenome (GOLD analysis project Ga0214542, IMG submission 160096) | Root nodule microbial communities from cowpea collected in UCLA plant growth center, Los Angeles, California, USA - CNSS1 | ecosystem: Host-associated > Plants > Roots > Nodule | place...
TGTTACAGGGCAATCATTCATTCTTTTCAGAAACCAATTCCTCTGTATCCTCTGCACTATTGCATATGAATGTGATTCGGATTCTATTCTCACATTAGGATCCCTATTGTTTGTTATCAATCTTCGAATACCCTGTATTCCTAGTTGGTTTTATCACCATGAGTTTAATTTGTAAATGATTATGATTAAGATAAAAATACATAATGACGTCTACGAATTTGGGTATGTTAAAAACTTGAAATAAACCCTAAAAAGATAGGTAAACCACACACGCAGACACAAGGAAAACAATAGAATAGGACATAAAAGAGAAGTCTAATTTATTTTTCATTAATCAAGGCATGGACCCGAAATCTTAGTTAACTAATCAATGTCTCAAGAATTGACCAAAGTCATTTTCTTGAAGGTCAGAAGTGGGTTTCATTTTATTTTCTTCCTCAAATTAAATTCCTACTTGGATTCATCACTTCTCTTTATTTCATATCACATTTGGTAATTTAGGTGTGTTAGGTTGACAGTTGGAGTTGCTTGATAACTTCTACTCTCATTTTCCAGAACCTCTAATTGCCATAGCCAAATTATATATCTTAGTCATTCATGCACACAACTGTGAAATTCATGCATTTTGGACTATACTATGGAAATAAGAACTTTTTGTTTCAATTTAACTTATTATCTCACATATTCAGACAAGTCTTAGCCAAAAATTAATACATGTGATTTCTACAAAAAATGAAACACGTTTTAATTTGGAAATATTAAGTTTTTTTTGTCCTGTCAGATCCCTCCAACTCATTAACTAGCAGTACACTATGTTTTTATGATAAAATAATGCATATTAATTTTTGGTATAATAATGAGAAATTTCGTAAAGGATAATCATTAATTAAACTCCTTAACACTTTTAAAGAAAGATGCTTTCAAAAGGTTTAGCATTGGCCACAGAAAATTTCCAACGGGCACGAGTTTACCTCATCAAGATGGCATGAATATGAAGAAACAGAAGTCAGAACTTCATATATCATATCCAAAACAAGTAAATAAGAATCAAACTTGATATCATGATGATGTGCACATTGCAAGCATACATGCATACAACACTAACAAAAAGTTTTGGTGCAGTTTGTTCACAGCGTGGAACCAATCATTGCTGTGCAGAAGATAGAAAAAGCAACGAATGAACAGAAGGGGTCCTTCAGCAAATGCTCAAGTTTGAATCTACAACAAAGCGAGGGTCCCACATGTCCACCTTGTTCAAAGTTCAAACATCCCTCGCAAGTGTGTGTGTGTGTTGTGTATGTGCACTTTATGCTTTTGTTGTTGTAACAACAGCCCCTGCTCCACCTTCATCAGATTCCTCAACTCTTCTCTCTCAGCTTCCTTCTTGGATTCTCACTCACATTTGCTTCACTTTTCTTATCCTTCTCACTGCCCCACTGTTGGTTTTGGAGTTTTGTGCTAAAATAAAGCCTGTGACTGTCTCAGGGTTACCTCTGTTTTTTTTTCCCCTTGTATGAACCGGTGAGTTTATGGTCCAACATGGTACACGTTTTTCTAGAACATGTCTGTTTTTTTGGTCTAACATTATTGCTGTCGGTGTTTTTTTATCTATCGGGCAATGTTTTTCAGTAAGGGTGTTTTGTGTTAGCGTTGTTCTTTGCTGATGCTTCGTTGTGTAATGGGTTTGCTCTCCCTCTCTTTCTCTTTCTCTGTTGTATGAGTTTATTTGGTTGTCAAGAATTTTCTGGGGACGGAAATAGTTATCTTTATTTGATTTAAAGCTAGATTTTGGTATAGGAAAAAGGTTAACTTTTTGCAATATGGAGAATCATAGTTTGAATCTCTGCGATGAGAGATGCTCACATTTAGAATCGGATGGTGTTTTTGAAAAGGATTGTGTTCAAAAGGACGCTCACTTATTGTGGAAAACCAGAAAATAATTTTGCTCAAAGCCGGTGTTTGCCTTAGTTGGATTTTATCAAAGAGTTGAGTCGTTTTTCATAAATCTAAACTTTTTCTTGGCACAGTAAGATTTTCCCTGTAGAAAGAATTCAAATGTGAATATTTCACTTGGGTAAAATATTGAATTCAACTCCATTTGCGTTGTGTAATTTTTTTCCGTATGCTGCTTCTATTTTGGTCTTCGATGCATTCCTTGATTTCTGTATAGTTGTTATTTTTGACTAATTGACCTTTCGGATTGACAAGCTGGGTTGTTATCTGAAATCATTCATTTATTCTTTTTTACAATTTGCTGTGTGTTATTCAAGACAGTTATGCCAAGCTGTAGCTTTTAAGTTTTCTCTCAGTGTTGTGGTTTTCAACAATGTATTGAACAAAATTTATTGAGGGCACTGAAATCCCGAGTAATAGCCTAACAAATCCAAGTTTCTAGATTAACATTTACGATGTTATTGAATATTAACCATGATTTATTGTGTGTTGATGTAGGCCTATGAATGGATTGGAAGATGAACAGGGAACAATAGCAAAGAAGTGAAGAGGAAATGAGAGAGGAGTCAATAGGGCTGATTATTGGGGTTTCCATAGGAGTGGTTATTGGACTAGTTTTGGCAATTTTTGCATTCTTCTGCCATAGGTATCATCGAAAGCGTTCTCAGATAGGCAATAGCAGTTCTAGAAGGGCTGCTACCATTCTAATCCGCACACATGGTGCTGATTCTTGCACCATACTATCAGACTCAACCTTAGGTCCAGAATCACCCATAAAGTCTGGAAGGTATGGCCTACCCTTCTGGCTTGAGGGGTTTAAGAAGAGTAGTAACATGGTCCCAGCATCTGGTTTACCTGAATATGCATACAAGTAAGAGTTTGTTTTTTATACCTAAGTTTTAACTTATAATATCTGTCTTTTAAGATAAAAGCCAAAGGGTAACTATTTTGTATGGATATGTTTAACTCTTAGTGACTTCAAATTCTAAGCAAGTGAAATTCAAAATGTTTGACTGCGTTTGTGATTCTATCTGTTAAATGTCTTGTTTGTAATTCAGGGATTTGCAGAAAGCAACACATAATTTTACAACGGTCATAGGACAAGGTGCATTTGGTCCTGTTTATAAAGCTCAGATGTGTACCGGTGAGACTGTTGCAGTTAAAGTTCTTGCAACTAATTCTAAGCAAGGGGAGAAAGAATTTCACACAGAGGTTGGTTGATTGATGATGTTGCAGTTTTACAGTCCTTATCATATTCATTCATTTTCTGCACTGCCTTTCTTTTCACTCCAGGCTAATTTCCAATTGCAACCTTTAATGTTCTACCGTTTTCTCAGGTCATGTTGTTGGGAAGATTACACCACAGAAATCTGGTGAATTTGGTTGGATATTGTGCAGAAAAGGGGCAACATATGCTTGTATATGTATACATGAGTAATGGTAGCTTGGCATCCCACTTGTATGGTAGTAAGTCATCTTTTTTCTTTTTTCTTTTTTTATCAGAAAAAAATAAAATTAATAGAGAACACTTGGGTGATCTAACCCTTTTACATAAAAAAAAAAAATTCTTACGACCTAAAAGATCCAATAAAATGTTCAAAGATGTATAACAAGAAATCACATACATACAAAATTTTGTCCAGAAAATCTTCAACACAACCATACCGTTTGTGTTCTTCCACAAATAAGAACTAAACAAGTTAGTTTTTGGTATGTGATGGATAAACATTAAATTCACCACCACCGCAACTGAACATCTCTTGTGCTTCGGTCGTTAGGTTCATTTTATCCTCATAACTTGTTTTAGGAGTAGGATCATATCATCCACATTGCACGGGAACTACCTAAAACCATCTTTTGCTTGATAATTTTGTTATCATCGCCGGTTCAATCATTGCCCCTCTCTCTTTCTATATCATTATTTCATTGTTGCTCTCTGTATGGTAGTAAGTCATGTATTTCTCCTTTTGAATGACATGTGTAGACTGTTCTTCTATACAAACTTTGGTCCCTGAACGTATTCACGGAATAGTAGTGAACTATTCTATGCCTTTCAATTGTTTATTTGGTGTATTGGATTGCAATAATAGATTGAACAATATTATTTTCTTGTCTCTGTATTCAGGTGATGTGAATGAAGCCCTGTGCTGGGATTTGAGGGTCAACATAGCTTTAGATGTGGCAAGAGGCTTGGAGTATCTTCATGATGGTGTAAGTTTCCATGTGATCTGAACCAATCAAACTATAACTTATATATTGCTATAATTGTTTGTATTGTCACTTCAGGCAGTTCCTCCTGTAATCCATCGAGACATCAAATCTTCCAATATTCTGTTGGATCAATCCATGCGAGCCAGGGTATGTCCTTGTTACTCGTCCACCATCTTTACCATTAAAAAAGTAGCTTGTAAATTGCAGGAAATACACACACTACAATAGTATTGCAACTTTCCATGGTCATTTGTTGTTGTTAGGAGTCCAGTCCAAATTCTTTGCTGAGTCTTCAAAATACACAAATATTGGTATATTAAAAGAGAAACATTGCTAGAAACTCAGCGGATAATCCAAATTCATTCGTTAGGATTAAGAATGCTTCATAGTTGTTAATGTTGAATCAAGCAGGTTGCTGATTTTGGACTTTCAAGGGAAGAGATGGTGGATAAACATGCAGCTATTCGGGGCACCTTTGGGTATCTTGACCCTGAGTATATATCTTCAGGAACATTCACCAAGAAAAGTGATGTATACAGTTTTGGAGTGTTGCTCTTTGAAATTATAGCTGGCAGAAATCCTCAGCAGGGTCTTATGGAATATATTGAGCTTGTAAGATCTCTTTCTCTCACTCCAAACCATACTGAGAATAATTGTTAGTGCTTACAATCATAGGTATATTCTTAGGAGTGGTAGAATGAGTTACTTATAGTGGTACTTAAATTTTTAGAGTTCCTCCGTAATGATTAGGTTCTCTTGTGCTTAAGTCCTAATATGTATGTAAATAATAAAAGATAACATTCAAAATTAGGTTGTTGTTTTAGAAGAAATCTATGATGGTCACATCAATATATTCTTTGAAGATATTAATGTGTCTAATTTATATATGATCTTTTACTTTTGTTATAATAAATATTTCCACTTTCTATTTCAATAATTAGAGTTTGTTAAGAAGAAACTATTAGGTTGTTAGGAATCATCATAGTACCTCTTAATCACTTGTAATCAACTATTATTAATTTTATTTTAAGAAAAATGTTATTAGATTTTCCTTTTTTTGTAAATTAAAATCTTGAATACAGATTACATCAGAATGATTGTATGAGATCATAATTTCATAAAGATCCATCGAGATCATGAACTCGATTCTAAATTGTCTAACAAGTTCTTCTTGTCAGGGCAATTCAATACAGTTCTTCAAATACTTTTAATATTGTTTTACTGTTGGAATTGAACTTTAACAGCATAATCTACCAAATAAATAAGATATGCATTAAACGAACATTATAAGATAAAACTTCCATTCAAGAGTAGCACTTGATGACTCTATCTGATGAAAATGTCTAATCTTGGTTGAATGAAAGAAAACATGTCGAAGTCAAAAGTAGTTGTCAACTTGTAAACTTTGTTCACTTAACACATCATGCATATTCATTTTCTGCGCTAACCAAATGTGATTGATGGATGATTAGGCAGCAATGAACATCGAGGGAAAAGTTGGGTGGGAAGAGATTGTGGATTCTCACCTTCAAGGAAACTTTGATGTGAAGGAACTGAATGAAGTTGCAGCAGTAGCTTACAAATGCATCAACCGTGCCCCAAATAAACGTCCTTCTATGAGGGACATTGTGCAAGTGCTAACAAGGATCCTTAAATCAAGGCACCATGGGAATCATCACAACAATTCCTTGTCAGCCACAGATGAAGTTTTCATTGATCCTGATCAGCTAGAGACCGTGATTTCAGTCACTGACCACAGGAGAGAAGAATCTAAGGATAATCCTGCGACAGAGGTGTTTGAGGACTAGAATGTTGTTTCATCTTAACCTCATTTTTTTTCGTTAACTTCACCTTTTGATTTTGGATTTGCTTGTACATGGTTGTAGATTTGGTTTGTATACGGTTCAGTAAATGTTCCATCTTTCTTTTTCTTTGCCTTGTCTTGCAGAAATGATACACCCAAATTTGTAAACTAGTACTTTCACTAATGGAATTGAAGAGAAAGATAACTTTTCTCACAAATTTTAATAAATTTATTAGTTCTTATAGCAATTATTTTAAAAACCATACAGACAATATAATTAATTATGCAGGCATAACTATTTAATTCATGTAAATGTCATCACTATGAAAATTTAAATAAATTTTTTTATTCATTCTAACTTACATAGGAATGATAAAAGAAAAAATATCTTTTTGACAAACAAAATTTTGACAAAGTTAACAAAACTTCTAAAAATAGAATTAAAATTAATCTTTTATTTTTTTAATTAAAATAAAATAATAAAATAATATTTTTTTACCTAAATAGGAAAGTTTGTCAAAACTTCGTTAAAAACACTTTGTCAACATTCATGATAAAATGGGCTTTGGTTTGCCGGTTGAAATCATAGAGGTGCATGAAGAAGCTCCCTAATTCTAGGGTTTTGCTTCGGTGTCCTATTAAAGAAAAGGGTTTTCATATCTTTCTATGTAAATCCAACGAAAATATGACATGTGTTATCATTTTAAATGATGTGACATTATTTTAGTTGACAGTCAAATCATATATGGTCATAGAAAGATGAAAAGATCATGTGTCACCACTCACCACTGTCCTAACCACAAACATTGAATCATTGGAAGTTCTTCCTACCACCACCAGCATACCCCAACCGCGCCTCTCTCATTGTATAGAGACTTACTGAGCAACCATCGTTGTTTGACAGATATACCCCGCCAGCTTATCAAAGGGGTAGTCCATGACAATGACAAAAATAATCGTGTTGATAACCTATATGGTGGAGCATTGTAGTGATTAAGGACATTGAGTGGCGATGCTGATTTTGTCCTTTGTTTGAATGAAGACTCATTGCATATTCTTGTTTTAGTGTTGGACTATAGATTTGGCCCGCGAGTCTAGAGGTTCAAGGCTATTTGTCACGTGTTGAGTGTTGGTTATTGGTTAAACTTTCATGGGTGAGGTGTGGAGAGTGAAACCACCACTGACAAGGATTGGGTGATTGACGGAAACTGAGTGACCAGAGTTGGGTTAGATAGTGATCGGTTACAGATATTTAGAAGTGGTTTGACTGTCAACTAAAATAATGTCAAATCATTTGAAATTCATTACATATGTTATGTCACAATTGTTACATCAAAACCTCTTATTGTAAAAGGGTATGGAAACAACGCCATAATTCTAATATATCATATTGTTCTAACTTTACTATATAAGATAAATTTGTGTTGTCATTGTCTTAAAAAAAAGTTTTCGTTATTTAAAAGTAATTAATATAAATCATCAATTCTCTCTATTATTTATATAACTTAAAGTAAAACAAGCAGGATTGAAAAAAGATTAAAAATTTATAATTTTGTAATAATCAAACCAAAATGAAATCCAAATGAGAAAAGTATATGTATATTTAATAACAAAACAAAACACGTCATAATAACCATTTTTATGGGTCAATAGATTTTATTCGAGGCCTATAATTTATAGAAGTTATCCTAACAGCTTTTACTTCTTAAACCTGCACAATTTCTTCACGCACCCCTTCAAATCTTTGAAATGATCACTTTTACCCTGCGTATATGATTTTCGAAATACATGTTTCCGAAACTTTTCAAAGTTTTCAGAATATATATATATATATATATATATATATATATATATATATATATATATATATATATATAGTTGTCAGAATAAATTGGAACCCGCGAGCCAACCTGGTTCACCACGGATTTGGACTGGGTTAGGTTAAAATTTTTTTACAAATTTTAATACGGGTTGATTTTTTACCCGACTCATCCGGATTGAACCTGTGGTGAGCTGGGTTGGCTTACCAACCTGCAGATAAAAGGGTCACACAAGTGTATTTTATTAAGTTGGACTTTACATTTGTATCATGTTAGGTTTTTTTTTAGCCAACACATAAATAATTTGTATTTTCTTTTTATTTTGATGTGTATTTGGATTGTATTAAAGTTTATTTAGATTTTAATTAGAATTATAATTTAGTTTTGACTGAAAAAAAATAAAAAAATTGTATTCTTTTAATTAAGTGAAGCCGTGAGCCAACCCGTTTAATCCATCAACCCGTGGTGGGTCGAGCCAGATTAGCTTACTAAATTATCAACCTGTAGTGAATTGAGCCGGGTCGAGTTACCTATTTTGACAACTCTAAATATATATGAAGCTAGATTTTTGGAACAAAATTTTCGGAATAAAATTTTCTAAATAGGATTTTTGAAACACAGTAAATGTATTTCAGAACAGGTTCTTCGAAATGAAAATTTCAAAATATATATATTGCCTTTCCAAGGACTTTTCTGAAAAACTCCTATATGAAATGTGTTCGGAAAAGAATTTTTCGGAACATATAAAATGTGTTTCGAAAAGAGATTTGCGGACATTTTTTCTTTTTCCTTTTTCTTCTTCTACAGTGTTATTTCTATCCTCTTCCTCCGCAACATGACTGACAATAGAAGCAGCAGCGAGAACAAACAACTATAATAACAGTGGTGTGATACAATGAACCAGGGTATTTCACTATTTTCCTGACTATGAAAGTGCAGATAGTAATTATAAAAGTGCAACAATAGTCTAACCAAAATTACAAAAGAACATGGTTTGATTTTGGACTTAAACTTCACATAAAATAATAACGGAACGACTTTTGAATCAAGAAAATAGCTAAACTTTTCACAATTTATTTAAATTAATTTTAAATACAAATATATTTGCAGTATATTTCAAATTGGACCACGCAAGATGATGTAATGTGTTTAGTTTTAAATAATATTTAGGATGACAAAATGCATTCAACTCAATTTTTATATTTGGGAACAAACTTAACAATTATTATTTTAATCTTAACTTTTTTTCACTCAATAGTAACATAATAGTAAAACTTGGTGAAGTTACACTTCAAATAATTAAGGCTACATAATACATTGTTAGATGGTGGGTTGACTTTGTTCAGTTGACTTTGTTTATTCAACATTAATTACGTGCTCCACGTTGTAAGATAGAAATAATATCTAATGCTCTTCATTTTTTTTTTCTGGAAATTGTGTTCTGACTTTTATGAAGTCCACATGATTGAAAAATATAAATGAAAATAATAATGAATTAATTGAAAACAAAACGTGAATCGAGACTCTTACTTTTTCTCTCTCTTACCCTTAAAAATGTCACAAGAAATGATCTTGATTTTATTCTTCAATAGGAGAAAAATAATTTTTAGTAGCCATTACATAGTGATAAAATGGCGCTATATTAAAAAAAATGAAAAATTATATATTTATAATATATTTCGGAGCCTTTTCTCTTCGCGGAAGCTATTTTAATGTGTAAGTTATCTTCTCCTCATAGATTTACCTTTTCATAAGTGTTTTTCTTTATCTATTAGTTGATTTTTTTTCTCAATCATTTTCAAATTTGTTTTTCTTTTGAAATTTCAAATTCCGATAAATCCTAATTTTAATTACTTTTGATGTGTTTTTGTATTGGTTCAAGTTATTTTTTGCATTCCATTCTTCTATCTCAAGTTCCTCACATAGGTAAGCTTTTTAATCTACAGAGAGAGAGGAAGGGTAAGGTAAAGTAAATTATTTATATTAATTATTCACTCAACAAACAAAGATAAACAAAGCTTTTTCAATCTTACCTCTCTAGTATGCTTCTTCATGTTTTAGGAGCAAAAAATTGACACATAGAAGCAGGTCTAGTATCACTCGTGGATGTCTTGCTCTAGAATGAAAATCATGACAGAAGAACTATCCACATGTTTGTATCGTAACACTTTCCCCTAATTTTTTTTTCTAAATGTTTATTTCTCGCCAATTTCGTATCTCACTTTTGTTGCAATATATGTTTGTTTATCTTAATTTGTGTTTGGATCTAGAGTTGGTATTATTAATATGATAAAACTTAGTAATCTTGTTGTATTTCTATTTACATAGTTTGAAACTACCAAACATGGGGAATCTATTTTAAATTTTGAATTTTTTTGGATTATGATTATGATTAGAGTAAATTTTGAGTTGTTGGTTAAAAATCTGAGATTTAAATTGCGAAAATGGTTAATGGTAGCTAGAGTCCTTATTGATGTGCAAGGAAGATGATTTTCCAAATCCTATAGTAAGCATCTACTCTTTCTCTTAAGTACTTGAATATCAATCCTACCTTATTTAGAATTGTGACGTTTCTTATATATATTTAAGCGTAGTGTAATTGTAATTTATACTCAAAGAATTCAATTGGCGCCACATAACTTTTGCCGGAAAAAGGCGCGAACCACCATGTCCCTCACCCAAAGCGCAGTAGATGCAGCACAAAGCAGCCCACCGGAAACGCTATCATGCCACCATGAAGCTCACTTAAACATCTCCATCAAACCATTGTGAGCTTCAGCGAAAACTAGATCCCACCATCACAAACCAGCAGCGACATGAACAATGGAGGAAGAAGAAAGATTTGGAGTGGGTTGTTTGAAGGAAGAAGGAGACGACCACGTGCTCTTTTTTTATATTTTGAAAAGTTGATCGATTCTTATGTATGTTGGTGAAACAACAAACATAAATTTATGTCTCTTTTATCTACGTCTTACCTTGGTCAGACGTAAAAAGTCTGTTTTGTTAGTGAACCCCAATTTCAACACTCAAATACAAATCTAACCATATATTCACAAATCACAATTCAATCAAATTACACCAATCTACAAACAATTCACAAGATAACAAAACAATCAATTCAACCATAAATTATTAAGCATTCAAATTCAACAATATAAACTAAATTGCATAAAAATAATATTAACTTCCCTTACATTGATTAAGAAACTATATATCTCCTAGTTGCTTCTTAGAACTCTAGTTCTGGCAGGTTGCTCTACCTACACACAAAGAATAAAGATTCACCTAACCAAATAATCCTAATCAAATAGAGGTTCACTTTGAACCCTTTAACAACACATGCAAATCCTTATACCCCACATGCAAAAAGTTTCTTAAAAGACCAAAATGAAGGACAAAAGATGAACTTACTTTATTTGAGATTCTGAATTGGGTAAGATTGTAGACCTCGATGCCAGAAGTCTTATGACGTACTTTAATCTTCAAACAAATGAAGGATGGAGTCAAAGATCTAGAAAGATGTAACATCCCATTTTAATAGCTTAATACTACTAAAATAAAACATTTCATTAAGAATATTCAGAAGACAGATAAACTAATGTATATCATAAATTAGTACAGTCTTACAAGATAAGACTAAAGTAATATCACTTATATACATTCTCTAGCTACTATACTAGAATCCTATTACAATACCATAACTAACATGATCGAAAGTCACTCATCACCCAGACAACTAACTTATCAACATAAAGAGGTGCCTCTACACATATATTTCATCTGCTCACACCAATAAGGTGATCATTACAAAAGAAGAACACAACACATACAAACAAAAAATAAAAGAGTGTAAGCTACTTTACAAAAGAAATAACCATATAACAACTAAACTCATTACATCAGAAAATAACATTTCAAACATTCATTAAAAAAATACCAAACATACAATTACAGACTTTCTAAACTCAATTATCCGGATCTATGCATTAACTAAAATATAAGAAGTTGTGCACCTACAATAAAAGTGGATTGTGGCAAAGACCATGGCTCTAATTGGCCTAACCAACATGAATCAATTTCCTCTAGATAGGGTAAGTTACTTATCGCATCGCCATATTAGTGATCCCACCCCTAATCTCTCCATAAGAACCTCCTTCAACTCTATATGAGTTTGTAAACCTAGTAGAGTATAGGATAGCTTCTGACCAACACATATCCCTAGCCAATGGATAACAATCTACTAGTGAGAATTGCATTTCTTCCTTAGAAGCCAAGACTCAAAAATAAGGATGCAATTTAACTTTAACCATTTCATTCCACCAATTCACTTTTATACTTATAACCTTATCACTTCTCCAATAAACATGATTTCACACCAAGTTCCTCTTACCAAACAATCATACATAGCTCATTCATCATATTCTTGAATAATCTTAATTCATCACATTCAATTACAATTTCAAACATATATAGACACAAAGTATATTAAAGCGGTGAAAATCATTTATCTAACTACATACTTCAAAACAAAGATCCCACCATTCAAAGTGAAGAATCATGTGTCTAGGATCAGCTGTTAAAATTTTAGCTTGATCAGACGGTCAATGAAACTAGAATCATCATTTTACCAAGAGGATGTAGACTAGAAAAATAGGGTGGCGCCCTGATGCTCCATTGACTTCTTGCGTCTGACGCTCTAGAAGTGGTGCCCAACGACACCAAGTTAGTGGCCTAATGCTTGACAACACTATAGCGATGCCCGACAGTGTATCAAAATAACAATTTGGGGAAATATGTTATCAAGCAGTTCAACATACAACTTATCAATTCAACACAACATGTAACATCCCTAAGGAATATCACTGATAATAAATAAATAAAAACCGAATTACAATAAAGTCCGCATTTAATATAAACCATTTACCAAAACACGGGAAATTTAAAACTTTAATAGATATAAAGTCATAAAAACCAAGAGTTCAAAATTTCATGAAACTGAATTAAAAGCAATGGCTCTCGCCAAGTTTACATGAGGTTCTCAAAACAAAATCATCAACATATACTATATGTATATACAAAATATCCCCTGCTAGCCCTCACTCCGAGTCTATGCATCTCCTGGACCACCTGTCACATCATCTGCTCCCAGATAACAAGATATCCGATCATCGCCACACACACACAGATAGGGTGAGCTATGCACAATAAAATATAAACAGATATATGTGAAATAAACATGCTTCCCAACCCAAAATAACATAATTAAGTTCATAATTTCCAAATCACCCAACGATGACCTCATAGTCCTTCATGAGTCATATGCATGAACTAGGTCTTGGGACTTTCCTATGCTCCCACGAAACTAACTCATTCGTGGTCCAACCCTATGAGCCTATCCCGCTCATAGTCATGCCCTAAAGACTCCTCGCCTGTAGTATAAACATCCAAGTCTCATAACTTTGACCTTGACACGCACGCAATCACCATACTATGGACTCCTCGTCCAATAGTAGCCGACGGGAACATCACAGTTCCTTGCCCATCGTGCGCCCGACACATGCAATCACCATACTAAGGACTCCTCGCCCATTAGTAGTCGATGGGAACTCAACCAGTTCCATGCCCATCATGTGTCCAATCACCAAGCACATCCCATACCCCTATGAGACTTAGTCCATCAAGCCCAAACACCACAACACATGCATGTACTTCCTATACTTAAGAAAAGTAGTCATTCCACACATACAAAATCATTCAAACATGGGAAATCCACATAAACTCGCTCAAACCAGAGCCTCTCGCCCAAGCTAAGCCCTCTGCTTCGCTTAGGCTAGTTCACCTTGCTTGGGCGAGCTTAAAACAACCACAACATCACGTTATCTCGCTTAGGCGAGATCCCCTCGCTTGGGCGAGCCACACATTCACCCAAAACCACACCCAAACCTCGCCTAGACGAGTATTCCACCACACACAAGAAAACACTTCGCGAACTCGCTTGGGCGAGCCACTCTCGCCTAGGCGAGAGTGTCAGTCGCTCAAAACTCCAAACCTCTCGCCTGGGCGAGATATCACGCTCAAACTTTCAAGTTCTCCTCGCAACCTCGCTTAGGCGTGTGTCTTTCGCCTAAGCGAGAGACCATGTCGCTCAAACCTCTCCTGGGTCGCCTAGGCGAGAACCACGAATCAGAGCTCAACGTGAGACTCTGCAATTCTCGCTTATGCGAGGTGGACCCGCTTGGGCGAGACTTGAAGGGTTTCGAGTCTGATCATGCACACACTTCACCAAAACCATACCAAAATACTAACCAAACGCTACCAACATAATGTAATGGAAAACAAACATCAGAAACATGCATTATCTCCAATTAAGCTACCAAAACACAAGACTTAGGCTTCCACAACCATTCCATACCAAAAACCCTCATTCCCCAAAACATATAATGCATAAAAGGTTTTGCAACGTAAAACCACCCAGCCCAATCATTACTTGATCACACATACACGAATTTACCACAATTCCATTACAATTGAGAAGGCAAATACACAAAACCAATATATATAAATCCTGAAATTTACAAGCACAAAGGACAGCTCCCCTAACCTGTGAATCTTTGCTTCCAAAGGTTGCCTAATCCCTGACTTTGTGATTGCTAGAACCCTCCCTTTTTGCTCTCTCAACCACCACCGCTTTGCTCTCAATCCCGTTTAGCTTTCGCACTCAAAACTTGAAATCCTTTCTCACTCAAATTTTCAGACTTCCAAAACCCTTCTAATGGCCTAATTCTCCCTTTTTATATGACTCCCAATTGTGGTAAAAAGAATAAAACGAAAATTGACTTTTTAATGCCTATTATTACCTCCCTGCCCATTACCTCTAGGGCTTTCCCACCCTTTCGCATTTAGACCACAAGCATTATAGCAAAAATAAAGAGATTAATTAGTTCTCATCAAGGCTTGAACCCGTGAACTTCCACACATAAGGCCAAAGCGCAACCACTATGCCAATTCATATTTGGTGATATACACAATCAACATAAGTTTACATTTCAAATTCCACACTCTTACATATTATTATTATTAAAAATAAATCATAAAACAACAACACATAATTGGCATACATAGGACTCAAACCCAAGTCCTCTCACACAATCAAAGTACTCTCAACCATTTAAGCTAGTACTTTTCCATGTCCTATTAAACAACAATTAATGTCATAAAGACGCCTTCCTCCCGCATTTATTAATTAATTAATTATTTAATTAATTAATTTTCCCGGGTCTTACACAACACATCACAATTAACTACCAAGATGATCAGTTCACACCAAAATTCAACATAAACCTTGTTTCCCTTACCTATAAAAGGCAACCCAAACAGTTCTTGGGACACCAAACTACCTCCAACTACATAGTATTCTCTATCCACACATAGAAACATCACAAGAACGATCAGGGTCTATCTGTCATGATCACTGATCAACAAAAACTCATATAGAAGATTAAAAGGACACATGCAAGCATAAAAGCCCTGCATGCAATAGAAACTAGAAGAAGACCAAGGAAAAATGGTTGAAACTTAACTTACATGAATGGAGAAACTGATCAGTCCAAATTGAAGAGCTCACCACGAGGATCACTCCTACGGTCTTAGATCTTCAATCAGACCAACAAAGAATGAAAACTCCTAAAGAGAAGTTAGAGAATTCTAAAACAATGATTTCTAGAGAGATGATCTGTTTTAAAATAATGAAATTCATTTATAACAAAACTATTTATACTAAAACCTTTTAATATTAAAATAATTGAATCCTACTATTTTTTTTAAACCACAATCACTTCTAAAATGTTATTTTTCTAAGATTTTACAAAAGAAGGTAGAGAAAGGGTTCAGAAAAAGTTTTAAAAAGACAGTGATTTTCATAAAATGAGATTATATTAAATACAAAACTCTATTTTATAGAATGCCTTTTAATAATAAAATAATAAAATATCATCTTTTAAAGTCACTACTATTCTTAGTTATTTTTTAAGTCTTTAAATTGGTGAAATACATTAAATTCAAAGACATTGATATGTGTTAGAAAAAATATGTTTAGTTACTTATTTTTATACTACCCATGTATGTGAAACATTGTTTTAAAAATTCTCAATTTGTTTACAATTTTATTACGTCTTTAAACAATAGCTAAAATTTGTAAAAAAATCGCTTGTTTGAAAAATAAATTATTTCTATTTGTCACATATAATTTAATAGTTTTCTTAAAACAAAATTAATTATCTCAAAGTTACTTTTCAACAAATTTGTCTAAAAATCATATTTTTAATTAATCGATAATAATAATAAAATAATAATAATAATAATAATAATAATAATAATAATAATAATAGTAATAGTAATTATTGATTACATACAATGAATTATATATTACAATAATTTAATTCTTTTTTTTTTCATAAATATTTAATTGTTTGGTGGACTGATAAAATACATTCTCTATCATATTTTATTACTCTAATGTATTTTTTTTATCTGGAGATAGAATTAAATTAGAAGATATTAGAACATTTCTTTTTCCTACCATCCTCATTTTATTATTATCATTATTAATTACGTTAACTCTCTATATATATATATATATATATATATATATATATATATATATATATATATATTCTACTATACATAAGTAATATTTATCTAACTTTTAATTCCTTCTTATCCTATATCCACAACATGGGAAACATACATAAATAATTAATTTATTTGGCTAAATCCAAATTAACATAACCATTGGGTTAGTAACATGTTGTTAATTATTACAATGATACATATTTTCCTCCTCCACCAAGATAAGAATTTACTTATCAATGGTACCAACAATATGTGTAAGGTCCAATTTTATTTTTTTGCCCTAATGTTTAAGGGCTGGCCTTAATCTGTTGGGCCTAAGGGCTGGTCCATAGGGTGCTAAGGCCCCTAAAGCTGTTAGGGATTCCCTTTCCGCCTCATTCTTGCAAAACAGAACCTAAAACGCTGCCCCTCTTCTTTTCAGAACGCTCTACTAGGGTTACTCACGGCTGCTCTTGGTCAAGCTAGCTCTAAGCTCATCTCGTCTTCACGTAAGTTAAACCTCAACCCTTACTGTTTTCCTTCAAGGTTCTGTTGTTCTTTTCCCGCTAGAGGTCCACTTTAGTGCCCTCGCTCCTGTTCTGTGCTACTGGTTCCAGTTCTTAGATCTGCTCTTGGAGCTGCCGGTCCCGTTTGTTTAAGAGTTGAAGCCGAGATTAGCTCCTTTCTAGGTAAGGGAAGCTAGAAACCTTTCTATGTGATGTGATTGATGTTTGTTTTGCCTTTGTTTCGTGATTTCTGAGCTTGTATGCTACTGTGGATGCATGTGCCGGTTGATACTATTGTTTGAGTATGAAAATATAGCTGTTGCAGGATGAACAGTGGCAAAACCTGTTATTCTCGCCCAAGCGACCCGATCTCGCCTAGGCGAGACTTGTAGAGAACAAACCCTAGCTCGTGCTCGAGCTCTCGCTTAGGCAGATGGTCTTAGTTTTGAGTGAGGTGTTATCTCACTCAGGCGAGAGATGCTCGCCTAAGCGAGAATGCGTGAGAGCTCGAGGTGTGTCGCTGTAGTTGCAGCCTGGGCGAGAGACCTCACATTTGGCCTCAGAGTGGGCTCACCTAAGCGAGGGCCTATCGCTTAAGCGAGGGAACCCCTCTCGCCTGAGCGAGGGCTTCTGGCTTGAGCGAGATGCGTTGTAGGCTTCGCTGTTTTCTTCACTTGGGTACTATAAGTTGTTTGGTTGATTGATTGATATGTTTTAAGTATGAAGTATGAGAAATGGCATGGAATATATGTAGTTACGAATTGAATTGATATATTGGTGTGACCTTAGCATGTAAAGTGAATGAGATGGATGATATTAAAATGGTAATGATATTGGTATGAGATGAGACTCTATATTCATGAAATTGGAATAATGAGATGGCATGGGTTCAACATGGAATACAAATGGAAAGTGGTTACAAATGTTGACATGAGGTTTGAATGCATGATTATTGTTATTTGGTTGTTTGAATATATTTGGTATGTGTCAGTGCGTAATTCCTTGGAATCTCTTGGTGAGGTTTCAGGGTCGTGCTTCAGTGGTCGGGACGTAATTCCATGGCCCCTGTTAGTGGGTGTCCATGGTGGTGCCCCATCTATATTGTCTGGTAAGGATTCAAGGTAAGGTTGCATCCTAACACTCTAAGGAGTCAGTTAGTCTCACTTAGAGCGCACTGACTCTTGTGGTGAGAGTAGCAGGAGGCTTGAAACTCATTAAGAGCTAACCTTGTGTGTGGGGGATTGATTCATTGTAACACTTGTAACACATAGCTCGGGGGTGAGCAGAGGTATCCACCACAAGTGCAAGCATCCGCTAAATCTGACCAGATTATATGTATCCGGATGAGTCGAGTCTTAGTGTATTGATTGGAAGGTCATAACATGCTTGCATGATATATGTATATTGGACTGTGAAGACATATCTGATTGCATGATAAAATCTTTTTGGCTGTAGCTTACCCTTTGCTTGTTTGATTGTCTTGTATGTGGTTCTTCTCTTTTGCGATGATCATAAATTTATTGATGTGAGCAGAGGCGAGAGGTTCTCGCGGTCAACAGGGGAATGGTGACTTCGCTGCGTAGTCCGCCTGGGCTGGATCCTATTTTGTGAATTTTCTTTTAGGGTCACGGCCCATGTAGTATCTATCCTTTAAATTCCCAATTTTATTACTGTAGAATATTTGTATCTGGTTCAATTTGACTCTGTTACGCGTTTTGGATATTTGTATGGAGTTATTTTTAAACTCTAAGACTGTGCTACGATATTATTCTAGTGTAACGCTTACTTTAATTACGTTATTAATTAAATGGGATGTTACAATATGAATTTACTATGAATTTGAGCAAGAAAAATTTTCATTTCACAACTACATTTTTCCCATACTTCTACTTTACAATTTTTTAATAATAAAATATTACATTAAAATAAATGTAAGCAGAGTCTTAAAATAAATAATATTCATTAGATGGTAGTAAAAGAAAATACAGTGTGAACTATATGGTGCATTGAACATTTTCTGTTTCTGTTTTCAGATGTGGATATAGACCCTAAAAAGTGTATAATTTTATTCCTATATGCCATGAATTAAAGGATCAACATTACTAAAGTCATGCGCATCCACCTAGATAATGCATATATCTTAATCCAAACTTTTTCAATTCAGATACAATTCATTTTCTATACGTTTTCTCAGACCAAATTGAAAGTATAATATATGTTTATATATAAACCTAACATATACAAAAATATCAATTATAAATCTCTATTATGTCAATAGATTTAGAAATTCAGTTTCGTCACGCAGTTTCTTTCAACCAAACATGAAGATCATGACTTTATATCATCATCATAAAAAACTGACATTTTGAGAAGAAGAATCTCATTTCACCTTCATTTGCAGATTTGCCTTACTATTGTCGTATTTTGCCTTAAAATTCTAGATATTCCGATTAAATTATGCTCAAAATATTATTATTATTATTATTATTATTATTATTATTGTTTTGGATTTTATGAATAGAATTATAATTTATTATATTTTTTTCTTACAGAATTCGTAAGGTTCAGAATCTGCTATAGAGTTCTTGAATTTTCTTTTCCTTTAATAGTGGGAAACCTAGCAATTTCTATTACATGTTTGACAAATGAAAACACCATATGCGTCGAATGATGAAAAGGTTGATTGAAAGAGGAAACTGATGCAAGAAAACGATAAACTTACCCATTTTTTTTTTAATTTTTTATCATAAAAGTAATATTTTTTTTATCTTTATACTAATATGACCAAGTCGATCACTCATTTAAAAAACATGCTTGAATATTTTTCAACATAAATGAACTTTTTAAAAACTAATATTAATTAATATATAAATTAAAATTCACCTGTTATAGAAATTAATTTTATAGTATACACAAAAATTAATTTGAGAGAGTTAAAAAGTATAGTTTGTTATAGAAAAAAGGGGTTTTCTAAAACATGGCTAATACTAAAAGATGATTTTGTCTTATTTATTTTATAGCACTTGCCTAGTTGTGTGCTTGGTGCTTGCCTACTATGCAGTATATAATATTCTAAAGATTAGGTTACATTATTAAATAGAGAATGAATATAGATCAAACAGTTTCATATATAAAGGGTTCCATCATAGTGGTTTAGTTTGAAAGAGTTTGAAGATTAAGAAAGGGATTAATGGAGGAAGTGTTGAAGAACAATGAAGAAGTTGGTCCAAGAGAAAAATACTGTGTGACAGGTTCCACAGGGTATATTGGTTCATGGCTAGTGGAAGCTCTTCTTCAAAGGGGTTGCACAGTTCATGCCACTGTCAGAGATCCTGGTTAGTATTCATCTCTAATATACTAATATAATCTCTTTTTCTTATTATTCTAATTAAATTAAGTGTAATTAGATTCTTTATTATGTATAAATATATATCAAAAATTCTCTTAATATCAAAATTAACATATTTGAAATACATACCTGAACAGGGGAACAACACTAAAAAAGTTCAGCGGATAAGCTGAACTAGAAAACGAAAAACTAGTAAGTATCATTAAAAATTTGTTGGTTGAAACATTATGTGATGGCAATATTACATGGAAAATTATAACTTTGTTGTTCTGTATTTTCCATAATCTTTTGGTTTAGACACTAAGAATTGATACAGCAGAATATTGTTGATGGTAGAGAACAATGATTCATGAAGTATGGAAGATTTTGACAGAAAGAAGTTACTTAAACACAAGTTTTAATTTTTTTACCAAATTTTCTCCATTTTTATAGTAAAGGGTTAAATTTAATGCTAGTTACGTTCACCGACTCATTATGGTGAAATATTTTATCAACTGAAGCCAGAAGAAAAGGGTGAGAACTGAGCATGATAATCAGAATTTATATGAAAATCATACAATTTCTTAGCTAAGAAGTTCCTTCAACGCACAAAAAATATTCGTTAAAATCACATTATCTAGAAATCAATAATGTTACTTTGTTCGAAAAATTTTATCATGAATTCTGTCGAGTTCTGAGGTGATTGTCAGATATGGAGATCGGAGAAAGTTTGCTACTCAAATTTAAGTGTTTTTGTGTTTTTAAGAATTTATATTCGAACTATTTATGTAAATATTTACAAGTATGTGTAAGAATTGAATTTTGGAAGCGAGGGGGAGATAACTAAATTGTCATTTCTCTAATATAATAATATTTTAAAATAAAATAAATAATATAATAAATTAGGATGACTTTAATTCCATTTTTTATTGTTCATGATATTTATAATTTTTCCATTATTTTGAAAATAAAAAATTTATTTTTCTTTTTATTTCACATTTTGGTCTCTCTTTCTTTGCTCCATTAATTATGGTCTCCTAGAAGCCCATTATTGGTCTCTTTGCTGAGGCTTCTACTTCTTGCAACCCTACAAAGTTTTAAAAACACCATTTTATTTATGTGAAATGACTTTTGGATTACATATTCTGGAAACTTTCCAGAATAAAATTTTCGGATCGCATAATTTAGAATTTATTTTTTATTTATAGATTCACAATTCAAAAGTATTTTTGACTTTCAAATTACACAATTTAGAAAAGGTCAAAACGGATTTTTTATATATATATAGGGCGCAGGGGGAATTTATGGAGGTGCAGGAAGAAATTATCATTATTACTAGTCTCCTAGAGCCCATTATTTCTCTTTTGCGGAACTACTTTTAGCCGTAACAATAGATGATTCCTTTAATCAAAGACTTTTTTTTTTGGTATGCAAAACACATTCTATTCTATTTTCAGAGGAAAACATAAAAATAACATACATTCGGGATCAATAGCAGTTTTTGTAGTATCTGACGGGCCAATGAACCTCAAAATCAAATTCTTTGTTATCATATGCTTAATTTTATCTAATACAAATATTTCTATATATTAATCATGACTCATTCTTCATTTTCTTGTGGCTATGTAAAAGCAAAGTCATTGCATCTTCTGTCTCTGTGGAAGGGTGGTGACCAATTGAGATTTTTCAAAGCGGATTTGAATGAAGAAGGAAGCTTCGATGAGGCTGTAAAAGGGTGTGTTGGTGTGTTCCATGTTGCTGCCTCAATGGAATTCAATGTTAGTGACAAAGAAAACAATGGTAATGCATTAAATGTTCAGTACATTTCACTTTTGAACTTTCTAAAATGGTAACAGATAAATATTCTTTGAATTGAACTTGCAGAGTTTTATGTTCAAGAAAACATAATTGACCCTGCTATCAAAGGAACCATAAACCTTCTCAAGTCTTGTTTGAAATCCAATTCCGTGAAAAGGGTTGTCTTCACATCTTCCATCAGTACCATCACTGCCAGAGAAAGCAATGGAAATTGGAAAACTATGGTGGATGAAACTTGCCAAATCCAACCAGAAAATGTGTTGAATACACAAGCAAGTGGATGGGTAATTAATAAGTGATGTTTTCAATAGTCGTTCACTTGCAATTTACACCAAATTGGTTACATTCCTTGAGAATTTTCTCTATGGTGCCAGGTTTATGCACTTTCAAAGCTTCTCACTGAAGATGCAGCATTTCAATTTGCAAAAGATAATGGCATTGATCTTGTGTCAATAATCACAAGCACTGTTGCAGGCCCATTCTTCACTACTAATGTACCAAAAAGTGTTAAAGTTCTGTTGTCTCCTTTAACAGGTGATTTTAAATGAGAAACTATGCCTAACAGAAAAATGTACTTAAGTATTAAAATTAATATTTATTTCAATAACTTTCATTCAATTCCTGAATTTGTGAACTTAAGTATCTATTATGACAAGTTCTTCAAAGAAAAATGTACCTCTGTGCTTCTATCTGCATCATGAAGTACAAACAATCCAATCCAACATTAGATTGTACACAAAATTCTACATAAATTTTTTTTTTGAGTTATTATGACTTCACTTGACTCTATTGATCATAAATGTAGGTGAAACTGAGTACTTCAAGATATTATCTGCTGTAAATGCAAGAATGGGGTCAATTGCTTTAGTTCACATTGAAGATATATGCAGGGCTCACATGTTCCTAATGGAGCATGCCAAAGCAGAAGGAAGATACATATGCAGCAGCCAAAGTTGTACATTGTCTAACTTAACCACTCTTCTTTCAAAAGTGTATTCATGTTCAAACATCTGCATGAAGACTGAAAAAATTTATGACAAAGTTCTCTCTGAGATCTCATCAAAGAAGCTAGAAGACTTGGGGTTTAGTTACAAGCATGGCCTTGAAGATATAATTTATCAAACAGTTACGTGCTGCTTAGACTACAGTTATTTACCTCCTGTTTAGGTTGCAGTTTTTTTCATACCATTAAACATGATTTGAAAATTGAGCTTTTTGTGTTTGTCACACAAATAGATTATGTATTCCTCTTCCAAACCAACAACTTCCTTGAATTTTGGGTATGTTATTTTCTCTTACCATAATGGCTACAACATTTCTTAGCCATCATTAATTATCAGTGAAATAGAGGCAGACACCAAAACTTTCAAGCATGACATATATGACAACGAATTAGACCAAGATTGTGATGAGTTGAAAAACACTTAGAACTTAAAGTTATGTCTTAATCTGAATCAACTACTTCAATAGTGGTTACTCCTTATTTTGAGTTTGTAGAGTGAATGAAGGCAAGACAAGATGCTGATAGAGGCAAACCTGCTGAATAGGTGTGACCTAATTGTACTTTCATAAATAGATATTTTTGGTCTAGATTGGGACCAAAGTTATTTATAAGAAGAAAATTTCGTTAAGAACTAGCCATAGCCAAAGGGTAAGCATAATAAGAAAAGTTAGTAAGTTCAAACTCTAGTAATATCAAAACTGTTTCCCATTAGGGAGGTTGAGCTATTTGGTAACTTTGACCTCTTGCCCTTTCATTGTGCAAATATGCTTTTTAGGTACATGTAATCCAATGTTTTAAAAACAAAATTATGAGTGAGATAATCTTTTAGTAAAATACACATTTTTAATATAATTTTCAAGTAAAGCTTTCTCTTTTAAAATTTTTTATCCGACAACACCCTTACTTTTTTCATGAGAGAATTAACCAATGGTCTTTTCATAAAAAAATTCATTGGAAATATATAATACCAATAAGACAGAATTTCATTTGCATAAAAGGTTGATATTACATTTAATAACAACAAAAATACTCATGTATGCAGATATCTATGGATAAAATTTACGGTGAATAGTTAGTATTTGTCCATGCATAACGAGTAGTGGGTATTTTAATAACCGTTTATAAACAGGTTGGATACAGGTATCATGTTAGCCATACCCGTTTATACAATTTAATTTATATTTTATCAAGTTAAATTTAATTTAAATTTAAATTTAAATTATTTTTTAGTTTAAATTTAATTAATTAAATTGTAATTTAATTTAAATTATATTTTTTTGTATTTTTATTTAAATTTTATTTAAGAATTTATAAAATATATTTTCTTAAATATATACGGATATCCAAGAATATCCGCATATTTTCAAAAACTTAAAAGTATTTTTTTAACGAGTACCCGACGAACAATAGGATAGGTAACCTGAAATTTTTTTTGTTGTAAGTCGAGATATGAATAGACACTATTTGTGTCCGATCAATATGTTGTTAACCCTAATTATATCCAAACTAAAACCTTAAATCGTTTAACTTTCTATATTTGTGTAATGTGAGAGTTAGATACTTAAATTTCGAACAAAAGTGTCAAAATGTGCCTCAAACATTAAAGAGCAAAGCAGTTAAAATAGTTCATAAACCTATGTTGAGATAATTAGCCAAAAAGCTTATCATGGTTTGTGTAGTCTTATTGTAAGTCAACAACACAAAGCTAGGTCATTTTGCAAATTCAATCTTATGAAAGCATGGTAGACTTCAAAATTTGAAATATGAGGAGTTTCATTGAATGACCTCCATTCCAAAGCAGGGAAATATAAAGAGGGTTAGTAGAGACATTAATGAGGTGCATGTGCCATGAGAACTGAAAGCTGTACAGATGTTACAGTATTTAAGTGACACTACCAACCCCCACTAAGGTACAGCCTCAGAGGACTCATGGCCTTTTCAAGTCACCAATAAATTTACCATATCAAACATTTGTTTCTACATGACTTATTTGTGAATATCTTTAATGGCTTTAAAAGGTTTTGATATTGTAAAATTAAATAAGGAGCAGAAGAAAATAATCTTACCAAGTTTCTAAAAGAACGTCCATCTTACCAAATTCCACGATTTTATTTCTTAAATAACTTTTTTTTTTTAGTATTACATAACAAAACTCAGGCTTACTCTGTTTACTGAAAGTAAATCGTTTTGCCCTTTCCGGTAAGAATTTAATTTCCCCATGCCAGAAATCAAATTCTGAACAAGTTTTTCAATTTTTCTAATTAAGAAAATGTATAAATTAGTAAAAATAAAAATAAAAAATTTGTATTTGTTCTTTTATTTCGTTATTAGGTTTATAAATAATGAATAAAATTTAAATAACAAAATAAAAAAATTAAATTGAAATTAATTTATAGAAATTAAAATTAAATATATTATATTAAAATAGTAAATTTCAAATAATATAAATTAAATTACTAAATATTTAAATACATAATTAGATTAGTTTCAAAAATATATCCCTAAAAGTAATAACATTTTACTAGTTGAGGAGATAAGAATAACAAAAATAATTTCATGAAATAAATGAAAAGGATATGTTTGAAGAATACATAAAGAAATAAATATTAATTAATATTATTTTATATTAGTACTTATTAATAAAAAATAAAGTATTATGATACTCAATACTCACATCTATAATATTGTAATAACATGTTAAGATAACTAAATGCAAAATTTTGTAAATCTCGTTAGTATTAATCGAAATTAAATTTACTACTTGTTATAATACAATTTAATTTAATTTACTCAAGAACATGTCTCATTAACAACTAATTTTAAATCAATTTTAATGATCAATTTAGATATCAATTTATAAAATAAAAAATTATTGGTTATTAAAATAGTCATTATATAAATAAAAAGTTAGAATAAATAATTAAATTAGTTTCTAAAATTTAGCTACTAAAATTTTAACTATCAAAGAAAAATTGATCACAAACATTAACTATTAAGAATTTTACTACTAAAAAAATTAATTCCTAAATTAATCTTTAATTAATTAATAACTAATTTAACGAGCAATTATAATATTTTATTTATAATAATAACTATTTTAATAACTAATAATATTTTATTTTATAAATTTAATTTCTAAATTGGTGTTATAAATTTTATATTTATGATATAACTTTATATAATATACAATAAATATATATATATATATATATATATATATTATTAATTATATATTAATAAATTAATATATAATTAATATATATTAATTCATACATTATATTATTAATTATATATTAATTCATACATTATATTATTAATTATATATTAATTTATTAATTATATATTAATTACTATTTTAGTTTATAATAATAATCATTAATAAAAAATATATTAATTAATTTTAAATTAATATTTATGTATGTACTTTTCAGACATACTTTTTATTTCTATCATATAAAATTGTTTCTTATTTTTTCAATTAATAATACATTTTTATATTTTTGTTAAGCTACTCTGAAAAATGTATTTAAATATTAAATAATTTTTAAAATTATTAGTATTATTTTATATAATACTTTTTAAATACCATTATGTAGTTTCATATATGAAATTGCTTTAATTTATTATTTAAATTATTTAAATTTAATTCATTATTTAGAAGCTAATAAAGACCAAAAATATAACTTATTATTATTTTTATCAATCTTATATTAAATTATTCTCTTTTTATTTTATAAAATGGAAAACTAGTGAAAAATTAATTTTTTTCACAAACTTGATTCTTTAGAAAAAGACATGGACTTGATTTTAGTTGATAACTTTATTTTAAGAAATATTATTTCTGAACAAATTTCCAAATTTGACATGTTATTGTCATCTGATAATTTTATAATATTCCTGTAAAAAGAGACATCAGAAAGAGACCTGTCTTTGGGTTATGACACATGGGTCCAGACCTTATCTTAAGCCGTTACTGTTCACATTAAGATGACAAAATGGCCATTAAATATTAACAAAGAACCTTCAAAGCACAAAGTGAAGAACAGACAAAACATAAACCTCAACTCTGAATATCTCACTTTTAAAATCCAATTTTATGTTTGTCCTTAAGTTTTGAATCACCTCTCTCCCAGCTAGAACCAAAACCATGGAAGAAGGGGTCACATGCCATTTATTTGGTGTTACATTAAATACAAAATGAACAACTTGCCATTTTTGTACTAGGTTGGAGCTTCTCAGTTTGAGGAACACAACTTGTTTAGTTCACATACAAGGTTAAAAAGGTCAACCACATCACCCCCATACAATGTGTATGTGTGGATTGGATCATTTTAATGATTAATGATGTAAAACAAGGTATGTATCTATTTTCTCTTAATTATTTTATATAAACTATTATCTTATACATAAATAACAACTTGTTTTATTAAATGATAAACAGGAACATCATAGTTTATTATCTTTAATATATTTGTTAATTATTAGAAATATAATCCAAACCAAAAGTTTTTAGTAGGCACCTGTGGAATCTAACATTTCGCTTGCATTAGATTAAACCAAGGATGATTCATTCCCACTTTATGCAAGTCAATACCACTTAATTAAAAGGAACATTCAACTAGGGTCCTTGCAATTTTCAATTAGCCTATGAAAAATTTAATTGGTTAGGAGGTTTTCTAGGTTATTACCAGTTTAAATGGGTCTGTTCTTTAGACTTTCAATTAATGTAACACCGACAGAGAACCTGCAGGGAACTGCAGTCTTGAAGAAATGTTGGATGGACAATTATTAAATCTGGTTTAGTACAATCTCACAAGTCTTGTATTTATTTATGATTCTTGAACCTAAGGTTGCCATGTGCAGATGTAAAAATATTCATAACCATTAAAAAATAAATTACAAATGTATGAATGAGAGGTTCACACAATGAACATGAAGAAGCAGAATTGACTTGAGGAAAGAATCAAAATTCTTCAAAAGATTACAAACTGCATCCACAAGGCCAAAATAAGGGGATCTACAAAACTACACAAATTTGAGTTTGATTTTATCATCTTTTGGTTCAAGGTTTGCAGATCACCACAAAGCAAGGAAGAAGAGCTCTAGGATTGAGCAAATAAAGCTCCTCAATGTTTGAATATAGACCAACTTTCCCAGCCAATGAATCAAATCCTGTTTGTGCTGCCATTTCCTGAATGTTTTCTAGTGGCCTGTGAACCCTGCCAGCAATTACTCTGCACACTATCAGTGCTTTTCTCAGTGATGGTTCATCACCAAAAATCTCTATGGACTCGAAAGCTCTTCCACTTGTGGATGTTGTGAAGACTCCAATGCCACCCTTGAGCTCCTTCTTGGCTGAAAACCCATTCCTTATGATTCTGCAAACACAGCACTTTTCTGATAGGCAGAGACTAGAAGAGCCATTGAGGCCAAGAGAGCATGAAACAGTAGTGCCATAGAACCTCAAAAGTTCATTTCCATCAGCCAGACATCTTGGATGCTTCTTCTGGAGTTTGCTGGCTTTGATCTTCACCATCTCCCTGTACTCTTCAAATCTTGCAAGAGTCTTTTGCATGTTGTGCACTTTCAAAACTCGCTCTATTCTACCACACTGGTTTTCAGACTTCAACCAGCTAGTCCTGCATATGATCTCCACTATTTTCCTTGATGAATCTCCTTCCACAAGTTCAGTCACTGCCAAGTCCAAACTTCTTGCTCTTAAACTTGAAATATACGAATATAATGCTACAAAAATGTCAAAAGAAACTACAAAAATGGTAACAAACTTGGAGGTCATTAAACACTTCAACCAATTTCGAATTATGTGGGTTGGGGAGAAAGGTAAAGACTTTCTCCTAGACACTTTATTTTTGAAGGTATGGGGAATCCTAAGCATAGTTATAAATTGGAAAGGTAATGGAAAAAGCGAAATCAGTTTTGTTGTCACAAATTGAAAAAGTATGCTGATTTATAATATTAATATTCCTCATCTCAACTGAAAAATCTATGTCGATCAGATACAGAAGTGGCCAGAAAGTTTGTGGTCAGAAGAATGTTTGAATAATCAACTTGAGGGTCACAAAAAAATTGAAGAAAAATAAGAAAAGCCAATGATGTAGTGAAGGTTACAAGCACATTATAGGGTGTGGACCTTCAACATGAAGATAGAAGCCAACCATGAGACCAAACAAGATTAACATTAATATTTGGGTAGGAAAAATGAAAGAGAAAACATGTTACCAGCATGCTTAGACAGATGATGAGCTTCAGCAGCATCCCATTTGTTGAACTGTTCTCCACATTTGTGGCAAGTCACAGTTGAAGACCCATTAGAATCCGTCTCAAGAGACAACCTAGTGCTAGGTTGAAGGCCAGGAGGAGCAGACCCTTCTTTATCTGATAAGAGGAAAGGAGATTTCCTTGGAGGGGTGGATGAGGTCCTAAAAGAAGGATTAAAGTAGTGCATTGTAGGGTGCCCTCCAGGGCCAGGAGTCCCTGGCCTTAAAGTCCCCACAAAAGTTGAACCACCACTACCTCCACCAGCATTGCTGCCACCACTGCCAACTCCTTCTTGGAAGCCTCCATACCCAGTTATCTTCAGCTCACACCTTGAGTTGCTTAAAATCACCTCATGAGTTATGGGGTTGAGGAACTCACTGCTCCCTATGGATCTTGGACTGCAACTTGGTGGCTTATCAAGATGCCTCTTGCTTCCATGGATTACATCCTTGAGATTTGCTATGGACCTGGAACACCCTGACCTCCCTGTTCTCTTGGTCAAGATTGTGCTCAAGTGCTTCCTTGTTTTGGGGTCATGAACATCAGATGGTTCAGATTTGCAGTGTAAAGACTTCTTCAGAGAGAACCAAACTGTTGGCATATTATCCTTAATGCTTCCCTTTATCTTCTTTTTTTCTTCCTTCTCCATACACTCCAACTAGACACTCTCCTAAGTTTCTGTGCTTTTGAACTTAACTCCCTTACAATGCTCACTCTCAAAAGGCTCTATCTCCATGTCCCCCTTTTCCACCTTTCCCTTCCTTTTCCCAAGTGAAAGCTGAGAACGAAAAAAAAAAAACTCAAAAAGACAACAACTTCAGCTTCTTTCTGCTTAAAGCAAACAAACCCTTTTTTTCTTTCCAGAAAATCCCTTCACTTTCCAAGAAACAAACTCTACCCAGCCAAAAACAACGATACCTAAGAGGAAAATGCTTCACAAGAGAAATAAAAAGGAAGAAAATTCAAAAGACTACACCGAGGTATTTTATCAAACACCTCGAAAACTCTCAAGTACAGGTGTTAGCATGAAGAGAGCAGTGTGAGGGAAATTCTGATTCATCATAGAGAATGAGTTTGGGCAGTTGCATAGGATGGTGTCCCTGACCCCATCAGAGAGCAAATGAGACAAAAGGGACTCAAATTCAAAGGATGATAAACACATGAATAAGAGAGCATTAGTTAAAACAGGGCCGTTTGAAAAACATAACAAGAATCTTTGGCTCTTAGATATGGGATTTCGGAACATGACAACTAACTTGGACAAACTAGGTACTGTGGCACCATTAAATGTGAGTTACTCAAATTGTACCTTTTCTTTTTACATTGTATGACAGAAAAAAAAAATGTAGTTATAATATGAGTTTAAATTATGTTGTTTAAACAAACATGCTAAAATCATTCTAGAATAAATTGCCGCAAGTAAATTTATGTATATTATTACCATAAATATATTTAAGTACAGAAGTTAAGGGTGACGCTAATGAGAAGAAAGAAGACAGTGAGAAAAACAAAATATTGTTTTATTTGGTTGAAAAGAAAGAAAAAGTGGGAAAAAACAAATAACTCTTAAGAGATTAATTATTTTAAAATATAACAATATTAAAGTATTACTTTTAAGAACAAATTATATTCAATGCAACAAATTTGTCCACTAAAAAAGTGAAGGAAAACACAAATTTGGTATGCTATATTGAAGAAGAAAATGCAGTACAAGAAATAATTAAGTGTTTTATGTTTTTGTGGAATAAATTAAGTGTCCCTTTTAATATTATGGCTATGCTGTCAGCACATGAATGCATAGTGATAACTTTTATTTTATGAGGAAGATGACTAATGCAAAATAATGCCACATGCAATCAAGTCTCAAAAGGAAGGACCACTCAAGTGTTTATTTTACTTTCCCAACTTTGAATAATCTCTAAACCATGGAATTAACAAGGATGACCCACAAATAAGTAGTTAAATGTTATTTGGTTTGTTTTTTTGGAGGAATTAAATATTGGGTTTAACAGAGAGGAGAATATAAATTTTGTCCCTAACTCTCATCTATTCACTTAGTAAATAATCAAACTAATCCTATACTATAATCAAACACATATTTTCACTACAATTCATTTCATACTTTAAATAATTTTCACTGATTTAGCACGTTTTAGCGCAGATAAAAAAAAAAATCTAACATACAATATTTCTTACATTAACACTAGTCAGTGCAACATTTATAAAAAGATTTCTCACCAAATTTAATTAATGTAGCAATTAAGATTTGGACTATAATGTCTAACAACCAAACACTGATTAATATGAAGCATGATGACACTGTGTCAGTGAACTTATCAAACACGCCTGAGATTTTTCCTCTTTGATGTCTGCAGCTTTTACATGCTAAGTGCCTTTACTTCTGAAGCACTTTTTCATCTATATGAAGAAGCAATCTTTGTGCGTCATACACCAATGTTAAGAATGGTTTTAGCTATTTGCTTAATAGGCTAAACGACATGTACCCAAAAGTACAAACTTTTTTGTTTCCAACTCGTTTTCAATTACCTCTTAATCAACGTGTTTAAACTGATATTTGCAGCTTCTAATAATTTTGATTAAAACATCATGACATGTAGGACATAACTCTGCACATATAATATAATATATAATAATAATAAGTTATATGTAATTGTTACTGAGATATCCCTCGACCATATAAATTGATTTGATTTGTATTACATTGGTTAAAAAAAAAAAAACAGACAGCTAATATTCCTGCAATTTCCAGAGTGTCTGTCCACCAATAATATTATATTAGGTCTTTCTTTATTTAGGAAAAGGTTAATGCAATATTTAGTATAAAGAAAAGGATTAAGAAAGAAAAGAGAAGAGGTCTATGTTTAGTTTTTCAGTTAGCTTGTTTTAATTTATGTTTGACTAAACAAATTTAACTACATTTTGATTTAGAAGCTTATGTCTATACACCTATATTTGTTTTGAAACCAAGTTTGAATGGAAAACAATTGTGATTCTTTTTAGAAACTCATTTTGTAAACTTCATTTTAATTTGAGTATGTAAGCTTAAATCAAAGTATGCATTAAACATTTGATTTTTTTTTTCAAAAGAGGGAAAAAATCACTGATTAATTGAAAATTTAGGTTTTTTTTTTTCTGATTAAAAGTGCA
>Ga0214542_1003076_pt1 | contig 34346 bp, 20 predicted proteins | sample CNSS1metaG_FD_160096 | JGI IMG/M metagenome (GOLD analysis project Ga0214542, IMG submission 160096) | Root nodule microbial communities from cowpea collected in UCLA plant growth center, Los Angeles, California, USA - CNSS1 | ecosystem: Host-associated > Plants > Roots > Nodule | place: USA...
TATATATATATGTGTGTGTGTGTGTGTGTGTGTGTGTGTGTGTGTTTATTATGTTAGCGCACCCTATCTGCTTTTGTTTGGCGATGATCGTGTACGCGGTACACGAGAGCAGATGATATTACAGGTGGATCTGGTGAGGCCTAGAGACAGATAGAGGCTAGTATTGAGAGAAGATTTTTATCAGAGTTTTTATTATGTTTTGGAACAGTTGTAGTATTTTATATTATTAAACTTGATTTTTATTATGGATTTTATGTTTGAGTTATAATAGAGGTTTTGAGACTATTTATTACTACTATAAGATTTTAATTTTCCTGCGTTTGGGGAACATAAGTTATAATAAATGAAGTTTTATTATTTATTTCTTTATTTTATTATTTAAATCTGTAATATCCGGTCGAGATGTTACATTGTTTTTCTTCAATCATTCGTATGATTTTCAGGTTTCATAAAGCAAATAATCGATAAACACTTTGTATTTTTGTATTTTCCTTCTTTGATTTGTTTTTCCAATTTTATTTTATAACATGATCATGTATAGTGTTTTTCTTATTTTTATGTTATATTTTTGTTTAAATTGTTAACGTTTTTTATTTTTATTTTCTTCTTTTTTAGTTTCTTTTTGGTATAAATACACATTTGATATCCAAATTTTTTCGAAAAGTTCAATTTGGTATGATTTACTAATTTGGTCTCAAATGGAAGATGACGAAATTGGATGATTTTAAAAAATTGGGGTACTAAATTGAATAAAAAATTTAAATTGGGGTACTAAATTGAAAACAGCTATTACACTGCCATGTGTCATGATTGTAAGCTGCCACATGGCACGATGATAAACTGACATGTGGCAGTTTTAAAATTTTTTGAAAAAAAATAATTTTTTTGAAAAAAAAATAAAAATAAAAATAAAAATTTCATGGCTTGACAATGTCCTGTATGGACACGGTGTTAACTCCAACTTAACGGAGAGGATCAAATTGAATCTCTTTAGAAAATTGGGGTACCAAATTGAACATTCTTAAAGTTCGGGTACCAAATTAAACTTTCCGAAAAAGTTTGGGTACCAAATATGTATCTATACCTTTCTTTTTTCAAGGAGTTGTTGAAGACAATATCAAAAGTTCTTGAAGACTTAAGATTATGTCATTAAAAAAATGATATTTTTAAAAGGTTTTATCTTTATATTTTTTTAAAGATTTGATTTTTATCGTTTTCTGCATGCAAAGTTTGTTTTTTTATGTTGTTTGCGGTTGAATTTGTTTAACATGTCAAAGTTTTTTTTTTTCTTATTTAATTTCTTCTTCCAAAGTTCCTAGAAGGTTTTAAGGAGAAGATCGAAGAGTCTTGAATATCCAAGACGATGTTTCTAGGTAGAAGGACAAATATATTTTTAAAAGGTTTGATATTTTTAAAAGGTATGATGATTTAAAAGTTTTAATTTTTACTTTTTTACACAGTTTGATTTTGATTATTTTTCGTTTTTGCATTAAAGAAATTATTTCTTATATGTTGTTTGTGGTTGAATCTGATATTTGATGATGTGGAGAATGAGTAACTTTTATTGATTTAATTTTTTGTTTTTGGTGTTATGGAAGCTATGATAAACCAAATTAGGCAACCAACTCTAAGAAGGAAAATCACATTTATGTTATTTAGAAGACATTACATGTCATCAAGCACCCTGCAACTTTTACCTTTGGTTAACTCTGAACCTCCAACAACAACCTCACACCTCAAGTACTCTTTGATCTCCTATAGTAGCACTACACCTCTAATATCAACTTATGCAACTCTCGTGCCAACACCACTTCTCTGGTAATGAAGTATTCTCTTTTTCTTCATTGTGCTACTTAAATTGGTTTTCAATTTTTCTCCTCCTCTCCTTCTTCTTCTACTCCCTCTATTCTTTTTTTATAAAAATATATAGTTAATTTATAAATATATTTCGTCAAATTGGGTGGGAAGTTTGGTATCCAATTTCGACAAATCTTTTGGTCAATAACCAAAATTTTATTTTATTGACAAATTTTAAGAAATTCAATTACTAATGTATTTTATTGACAAATTTATTTTTATCGATAAAATTTGTCAATAAATGTTTCACCAATGAATTTATTTTTTTCGATAAAATTTTGTCAGTAATTAAAGAATTTTTTGTAGTGTGTTTTCCATGTATGCAAATGCACATTACTTCTTCATGTGACGACAACAAAATTTCTATTTGTTTATTTATTATTATTATTATTATTTTCTATAATATACTTACAAAATTTAGAGTCAAAATCAGACAATGATGTTTAATTATACTTAACTGTTATTTATTTATTTATATTATTTTATATATTATACTAAAAAAAATTTGAAACATAATTTTACAATAACATATAACATAAATAAAATATTTTTTTATATATATATATATATATATATATATATATATATATATATACAATATTGTATGCATCTTATATTCACACCGTTTAATACATCTTATATTTCCTATATTAGAAGAGGAATAAGTGTTATTTATTTACAGTTTTCCCTTCATATACTGGCCTTTAAACAGGTGGAGGGAAAACGTTATGGATATGGTTCACTTGGACTATTGGAGTAAATAGAAGGTAATTTTGATTTGTCCTTCGATGACAATTGCCGCATTTGGAGCAGAGAGAAAAATAATGGTAGAGTTTCTCGTTCCCTGAAATGTTACAAAATTATTCACTACATTGGTTTGTCATGCATTCCCCATGAAAACAGCCACAGTGTCAGCAAAGAAGGGATCATACATGTTGGGAGCAACCATCTATGATAAAGTTATAAAATTTTGTTTTTCACACACAATCATAAAATAGGGAAGTGAGACAAATATCACATAAAAAATACAACATATCATAATAAGATAAAATGAAATGAAATTCTCCCAAATCCATAAAATTGGATTTTATTATACTTTATAAAGATATTGATTAATTTTGTAGTGACTAGTCAGGATAAATGAGCTCATGGCCAACAAAGTAACTCAAGAACATCTCATCTTAAGTAATACTAACTCGTTTAAATCCCCAAGGTCATACCTCCAAATACAATAATCAAATATTTATTTATCATAAAGTTTATTTCAATATTAAACCAAATAATTATATAAATAAATAATGAATAATTAAAATAAATATAAATAAATTAAAAGGACCAGTACGTAAGTGAAGATAAATATAAATAAGTAAATGATAGTAAATATAAATTGAGTAAATAGGATCAGTGCACAATTGGAAATAAAAATAAATAAATAAATAGGAACGATAATTAAATATAAATTAGAATGAGGTTAGGGACACCTCACTTATAGAGATAAAGGTAATTATGAATAGATAATCAAAGTAAATAAAATGATAGATGTCTCCTCCCCTTACCTTAATTATTATGAAAGATATATCCCAAAACCTTGTGAACGTTTTAGCTTTTTTTTTTCTTCACTGCCAATTCACACTCACAAACTCCTCTTCTCCCTTTTTTTGATCTTACTGTCTTCGTTTTTCTTTCACATTCACCACCCCTATTTATATTACATGCATAATCATTACGTTTAGTTCATTTGGTTAGAAAACACTATTCAATTTTTTCTTCTTTCAAATTCTCTCGTTAGTTTTGTTTCTTATGGATTAAGCTCCCCATTTTTTTTCCTCTTTTCTAGCCTATAATTGCATTAAATCTCAAATGGCATCTATGGTCCTTTTATCTAATTCAATTACGTGGAGCATGGAACAAAGAATTGTGGTAATTTTTTTTTTCTCTTTTTCTCTTTTTTTTTATTATATAACAATATGTCAGTTTACCTATTATTATATACAAGTTTATCCGTGATAAATATATGTACATATTTATGTAAACTTAACTTATACATTTTATTGTTCATATATATATATATATATATATATATATTATAATTTAGTTTTATTTTTTATTGATAAAATAAAAAATATTTTTTTATAACATATATACATATATATATATATATAATTTTATTTTATCTTTGGATGTTACAATTCTCCTCCACTTACAAAAATTTCGTCCTCGAAATTTGTTTTATTGACTAAAATAAATGAGGATAAATTCCTCTTACTTTTTCTTCTATTTTCCATGTAGTATCTCCATTAGCTTGATTCTAAATGACTTTTACTAGAGAAATTTGTTTGCCTCTCAGCTCTTTGACCTTCTTGTCCATAATTTGTACTGGCATTGCGCCAAATGTAAGGTTATTCTTTAATTATATTGTATCAGGTCTTATCACATGAGTTGGATCAGAAATATATTTTCTTAATTGAGACACATGAAAAACATTATGTAGGTTGGAAAGGAATGGGGTAAATAAATTTGATAAGCAATAAGACCTATCTTTTTAAGAATTTGGTAAGGACCAATGAATCGGGAAGTGAATTTCTTTGATTTCATCACTCTACCAATTCCGGTGGTTGGTGTTACTTTCAAGAATACATGATCGATCACCTTCTTGAAATTCAAGAGGTCGTCTTTTCTTGTCAGCATAACTTTTCTGTCTACTTTGAGTTGCTCTCAATTTGTCCCTAATCATTTGGATTTCCCTGTTGTCTGTTGAATCATGTCAGGACCTAATACTAAATTTTCACCAATCTCAAACCAACACAAAGGTGTTCTACATTTTCTCCCATATAATGCCTTATAAGGTGCCATACCTATGCTAGAATGAAAACTGTTGTTATAGGTGAACTCAATCAAAGGCAGGCATCGATCCCAACTACCAGAATCTTCTAACACACAAGCTCTTAGTAAATCTTCCAAAGATTGGATTGTTCTTTCTAATTGTCCATCAGTTTGGGGCTAATATGCTAAGCTAAGATGAAGTTTAATCCCTAAGGCCTGATGTAAGCTTCCCCAAAACTTAGAAGTAAATCTAGGATCCCTATCAGACACAATACTTGTTGGAACTCCATGCAACCTCACAATTTCTCTTATGTACAATTCAGTCAATTTCTCCAATGAATACCTGATGTTAATGAGTAAGAAGTGAGCAGACTTTGTTAATCTATCCACGATAACCCATATGGAATCAAATTTTTGAATTGTTCGTGGTAAGCTCACTAAAAAATCCATTGCTATACTATCCCATTTCCATTCAGGTATATCTAAGGATTGTAACATTCCTGTTGGCTTTTGGTGTTCTATTTTAGCTTTTTTACAAACTAGACATTTTGCTATATATTGTGCCACTTCCCTTTTCATTTTGGGCCACCTATATGTTTTCTTGAGGTCTTGATACATTTTTATTGTGCTCGGATGCATGCTTAATTTGCTTTTATGTGCTTCCTCTAGAATCATTTTCTTAATTTCTTCATTGTTAGGTATACACATCCTATCCTTAAATCTTAAAGTTCTTGTCCTATCTATGACAAAATTATCTCCATCTTTTTGTCCTATCAATTTCTTTTTCCTTTGAATGAACTCATCACTTTCCTATGCCTCATGAATTTGTTTTTGTAAATTGTTAGTGATCCGAATGGAGTTTAATTGCATTTTATCATGGCTTAGGGTGACCAACAAATTCATGTCTTTAAATTTTTTCTAACAATTCATCTCATGATCATTAGTGAGGAGATATGTAAAGATTTTCTGCTTAAAGCATTTGCCACTACATTTGCCTTACTTGGATGATATTGTAGTTCAAAATCATAATCTTTCAGAAATTTCATCCATCTCCTTTGTCTCATATTTAATTCCTTTTGGTCAAATAAGTATTTGAGACTCTTATGATCACTAAAAACTTCAAACTTACCATCATAGACATAATGTCACCATATCTTAACTGCCAAAACAATGACAACTAGTTCTAAATCATGGGTTGGGTAATTTTTCTCACGTGTTCTTAATTGTCTAGAAGCATATGCCACTACCCTTCTATCTTGCATAAGAACACAACCTAATCCCATTATGGAAGCATAAAAAAATATAACAAAGTGTCTAGTAGGATCAGGTAATGCTAAAACAGGAGAAATGGTTAATCTTTTTTGAGTTCTTGAAAACTATTCTCACATTTTTCTGTCCACACAAAAGCTTGGCCCTTTTTGGTGAGTTGGGTTAAAGGCATAGCTATTTTAGAAAATTCCTCAATGAATCTTCTACAATATCCTGCCAAACAGAGAAAATGTGAATCTCAGTCACTGTTTTTTGTGGTTCCCATTGTAAAACTGCTTCTACTTTGGTCGGATCCACTAACACTCCCTTATTGGAAATCACATGTCTTAAGAATTTTACTTCCTCTAACCAGAATTCACACTTAGAAAATTTGGCATACAATTTCTTTTCTTTCAAGATTTGCAAGACAATCTAAAAGTGTTCCTCATGTTCCTCAAGAGTCTTAGAATAAATAAGAATGTCATTTATAAAAACAACCATCAATTGATCTAAAAATGGATGGAAGATCCTATTCATATAATCCATAAAATTGCAGGAGCATTGGTCACACCAAAAGGTATCACTTGATATTCATAATGGTCATACCTAGTTTTGAAAGCAGTTTTTTGTATGTCTTCTACTTTTACTCTAATTTGATGATATTCTGACCTTAAATCTATCTTAGAAAATACGGAGGCTCCTCGTAATTGGTCCATCAAGTCATCTATTCTAGGAAGAGGGTATTTATTCTTTATAGTAAATTTATTTAATTGACGGTATTCTACACACAACCTAAAACTTCCATCTTTCTTCTTAACTAGTAAAATCGATGCTCCCCACGGTGACGCACTAGGACGAATGAACTGTTTTTCAAGTAACTCTTCCAATTGTTTCTTCAGTTATGCTAAGGGTGACATCCTATATGGTGCTATAGATATTGGTCCAGTTCCAGGCATCAAATTTATTGAAAATTCAATTTCTCTATTGGGTAGGAATATAATTGGAAAAGACTTTAGGAAAATTTTGAACAACTGCTATATTTTTCAACTCAACTTCCTCTTTTATTTCCATAGAAGATAATAATAAGTACCCTTGAATTTCATTGCTTGAAGGCTCACTTTTTGAATTGGTAGGTGATTTTAAAAGATTCTCGGAGTTTGAAAATATTACTGATTTCTCAGCAAAATTCAAAAGGACTTGATTGAAGATAATCAGTCCATACCTAAGATTACATCTAATTGAGATAAAGGTAGACATATTAAATTTACAAGGAATTTCCTATTCTCAATGAACAATGGATAGTCTAAACAAACTTTATTGGTAATTATCAAGTCATTTATGGGAGTTGAAACAACCAAACTAGTTTTTAGAAAAGAGGTCGACATATTAAGGTGTTGAACACAATAATTGGAAATGAATGAGTGAGTTGCACCTAAGTCATACAATACATTTAAAGTTTTCCCTTTAATAAAATACATACCTTTAATTAGATCATGGTTTTCAGCAGCTTCAACTCCAGTCATGGTGTACACCCTTCCTGTTGTGGTAGGTCTTGTCTTGGTTGTAGCTAGATTGAAATGTGGCTCATGTTGTCCACACTCAGAGAATAGGTGACCAGGTTTCCCGTACTTGAAACAGACTGGTCCCTTAGATGACAATCTTTAGCATGATGACCTTGTCCGCATTTAAAGCATCTGATATAATCATATACAGGTCTACTAGAATTTCCTGATGAAGATTGGTTGGATTGGGTCCTCCATTGTGGGCGATTGTAAGGTTTTTCCTCACTGTGTTTATTTTTATTTGTCTGGGGTCCAAAATATTTTGGTTGTTCTCAAAATCTTCCAAAAATCTACACTTGTGGATAAACGAGGAAAATCAGCAACTTCTAGTATTCCTACTGCTTTTCTCAATTCAACCCTAAGTCCATTTTCAAATTTTATACATTTCATCCTTTCCTCTGGGTGATAAAAGAAAGTAGAGTATTTTCCTAATTCTTCAAACTTGGAAGCATATTCCCCTACTGTCATACTTCCTTGCTTCAACTGCATAAACTCTATTTCTTTTGTTCTCCTCACATCATTAGGGAAATATGTTTCTAAAAACTTTGTTCTAAATACATCCCAGGTAATAATTATTCTTCCTCCTTCAAGTAATCTTCTGGTATCATCCCACCAATATTCAGCTTCTCCTATTAACATAAATACAACATAATTCACCTTTTGGTTGTCAGCACAGTTCATAACTCAAAATATTTTCTCCATTTCCTTAATCCATAATTTAGCTTTTTCTGGATCATACCCTCTAGAAAATTGTGGGGGTTTGTTTCTCCTAAATTCAGCTAAACCTTGTGATTCAAGATTTCCTTCAGACCTTTAACTCCTTATTAGAGCAACAACCATGTCTAGGATAGCTTGCATTGCTTCAATTAATTCATTATTCCTCCTATTGTTTGCCATCTGAAATCGTATGAGTTAGTAAAAAAAATAATGAGCACATTTCACAGATCTCGTATGAAACGTGGCTTTGATGCCATCAAATGTGACAAAAAAATTTCTATTTATTTATTTATTATTATTATTTTCTACAATATACTTATAAAATTTAGAGTCAAAATTATACAATGATGTCTAATTATACTTAACTATTATTTATTATTTATATTATTTTCTATATTATACTAAAAAAAATTGAAACATAATTTTACAATAACATATCACATAATTAAAATATTCTCATATATATATATATATATATATATATATATATGTACAATACTGTATGCATCTTATATCCACACCGTTTAGTACATCTTATATTTCCTACACTAGAAGAGGAAGGAGTGTTATTAATTTACAATTTCCCATCATATATTGGCCTTCAAACAGGTGGAGGAAAAAAGGTTATGGATAAGGTTCACTTGGACTGTTAAGGGTAAATAGAAGGTAACTCCGATTTGTCCTTCGGTGACAATTGGCATGTTTGGAGCAGAGAGAAAAGTAATGGTAGAGTTTCCCGTTTCCTGAAATTTTACAAAATTATTCACTACATTGGTTTGTCATGCATTGTCCAGGAAAACAACCACAATGTCGGCGAAGAAGGGATCAAGCATGTTGGGAGCAACCATCTATGATAAGGTTATAAAATTTTGTTTTTCACACACAATCATAAAATAGGGAAGTGAGACAAATATCACATAAAAAAATACAGCATATCATAATAAGATAAAATAAAATGAAAATTCTCCCAAATCCATAAAACTGGATTTTATTATACTTTATAAAGATATTGATTAATTTTGTAGTGACTAGTCAGGATATATGAGCTCATGGCCAACAAAGTAACTCAAGAACATTTCATCTTGAGTAATACTAACTCGTTTAAATTCTCAAGGTCATACCTCCAACTATAATAATCAAATATTTATTTATCATAAATTTTATTTTAATATTAAAACATATAATTATATAAATAAATAATGAATAATTAAAATAAATATAAATAAATAAAAAGGACCAGTACGTAACTGGAGATAAATATAAATAAGTAAATGAGAGTAAATATAAATTGAGTAAATAGGACTTATGCACAACTGGAGATAAAAATAAATAAATAAATAGGAACGAGAACTAAATATAAATTAAAATGAGGTTAGGGACATCTCACTTATAGAGATAAAAATAATTATGAATAGATAAAAGTAATCAAAGTAAATAAAATGATAGATGTCTCCTCCCCTTACCTTAGTTATTATGAAAGATATATCCCAAAACTTTGTGAACGTTTTAGCTTTCTTCTTCTTCTTTTTTACTTCACTACCAATTTCAAACTCACAAACTCCTCTTCTCTTTTTTTTTTTATCTTACTGTCTCCGTTTTTCTTTCACATTCACCACCCCTATTTATACTACATGCATAATGATTACGTTTAGTTCATTTGGTTAGAAAACACCCACCATTCAATTTTTTCTTCTTTCAAATTCTTTCGTTAGTTTTGTTTCTTATGGATTAAGCTCCCCATTTTTTTTTCTTTTCTAACCTGTAATTGCATTAAATCTCAAATGGCATTTATGGTCATCTTATCTAATTCAATTACGTGGAGCATGGAGCAAAGAATTGTGGTGAGTTTTTTTCTCTTTTTCTCTTTTTTTTTATTATATAACAATATGTCAGTTTACCTATTATTATATACATATATACAAGTTTATATGTAATAAATATATATACATATTTACGTAAACTTAACTTATATATTTTTTTATATATATATATATATATATATATATATATATATATATTATAATTTAGTTTTATTTTTAATTGATAAAATAAAAAAGATTTTTTTTATAACATATATATTATTTTATTTTATATTTGGATGTTATCCTTCAAGTGACATCGTAATAGTTGGTTGGATTTATTATGTCTTGCCTAAATAGCATTTACTTGAATTTATCCAAAAATGCAAATCCATAAAATCTTTTTCAAAGTTGACAAAAAAAAAAACATAAGGAAATTGATGAAGTAAAACAAACTTAGTGTAAGTTTCAAAAGATTGTTGATGTTATAGAAATTGTAGAGCGAATTCAGCCAATCATACATAATGAAAAAACATTTCATACACCTTGGAATGAGCATAAATATATGCGTAAAGTATGATGCCAACTTAATACTATTGTGTGTATGTTTGAGCATGTTAATGTTTATCAGACGTAGAAATAAGACTGCACAATGCTATATTATTTGACAAACAAAACAATGTTATATTAGTATGATATATTGGATTTCACATTTGCAGATTATGCAAACTCGCTAAGTGAGTGATATGGATATTGAGAGTGAAAATATGTTTTATGAATGTCAGAGAAGTAAGGGTGACCCCACTTGTTGAGCGAGACAAGGCTCACTGGGTGAGTTTGTGAAAAATGATCTCAATGGTCTTATTCGTTAAGCTAGTGAGACATTCGCCAGATGAAAGGTTTTAACAAAAATCTAGATAGCCTAGGCTAATCAAGGTCGTTGGGCGAGTCATATTACTCGTTGAGCGAGATACTTTATAGGAGGGTCTCACTAGGCAAGAGTATAACATGTTGAGCGAGAGTAACCAATTTAAGATTTAGGAACTTAAATTTTTTTCTTTTAATTTTCTGTTTGTGATAATGCTTGAGATGAATTAAGTAATGAATTAATTGATATGAGAACGATAAAGTGTATAACTGATTTCCAAGAAAGGAAAGTTGAATTAATAGGTTTCATAACCCATTTATGTGTGTGTGTGTGTGCGTGCGTGTGCGTGTCTATGTGTTTGTGTATGTGTGTGTAGGTGGGTAGGTGGGTGTTTGTGACCCCTTTTATATGTGTGCATGAGTGTGCGAGGGTGGGTGGGTGTGGGTGTGAGTGTGTGTATGTGTCTGTGTTTGCGTGTGTGAGTGAGTGTGTGTGTGTGTGTGTGTGTATGTGTCTGTGTGTGTCCATGTTTTGTTTGTCTATCTGGGTCTTTATGTCTATATTTGTGTGTGAGTGTGTGAGTGTTTTTATGTGACGATGAAACTGGTTTGAGATAAGGAAAGTGATGTAATGTTGTTTTATGTAATCCATTTAATCGAGTTTATGGTGTATTGAAAGGGAATTTAAGGAGATTATCTTGACTCTGTTAATATCCAACTCACATATAAAAGTATATCTAGTAGGGGTGGCAATGTGGGCCGACCCGACTCGTTTAGGCCTGACCCGTACAATGCGGGTTGACCTGCCTGGCCCCACATTTTCAATGCGGGCGGAAAAGTCTGGCCTATCCTAGATAAGTGTGGGTCAGCAAGCCCGCGGGCCAGCCCGTTTTTTTTTTAATTTTTAATTTTTTAAATTCTTATGATAAAACTTTCAATGTTCAAAATATTGGGAAACTTTAACAAGTTCATAAAATTAAGCAAAGACTTTGGAGAGTTAGATGATAAATTGATAATTCAACATTTTCATCATATTCATATTCGTATTTTGATATGCACAATGTATTCTTCAAATTTTAGTACATTAAAAAAATACATAATACTTGTCTTTTCCAGCATACAAGAATTTGAAACGTTAATGCAATGATCAAGAAAAAAGTAATTAATATACACAAGTGCAAGTTTTTTTATACGAACTTGCGGGCTAGCTCAAACGAGCTACGGGCTTCTACGGGTCGGGCCACTATGGGCCTGCGAGTTCACTATCCTGGCCCCTCCCACATTATTTTTGCGGGTTTGCAGGTCAGACACATATTGCCACCCCTAATATCTAGTTGTGAGAGTCGAGAGAGGTTCATACAATTTTTGTGTAGACATTTAATTCTTGTTGAAATGTTAATAGATTGTTTGAGCCAATTAGTTTGAGTCGTCGGACTGTTAATTGTTTGTGTTATGTTTTGGTCCATGTGGGTTGATTAGTGATGGACTAAACAAGTTATAATTATGGTATATTATATGAGAAGTTGATGATTAAGAAGAAACAAATTTTGTTGAAATTTAAGATATATATATATATATATATATATATATATATATAATTTATTATAATTGCATTAACTTGCATTGTTATCCACTAGGGATGGCAACGGGGCGGGACGGGCACAAGTTTCGCTATCTCATATCCATCCCCGTAAAAAAAATTCATCCCCATCCCCATACTCAAACCCAACGGGTATCAAACTTTTGTCTCATCCTCATCTCCACCGGCTAACGGGTATAATCTCGTACCCATATCCATACCTATTTTCTTACTACTTCAATATTAATTTTAATTAATCTTTATAAAATAATACAAAATTATGATAAAGGAAACATAATATTAATAAATATTCAATATTAGAATGATGTCGATATCAAATACTTAAAAATAAATTATAATTATTTACATTTTAGATTACAATACCAAATAAAATTTCATGAGAACCAAAACAATGATTAAATTTGCAAATATTAGTTAAACATAGTTGATAAAATTTAAAAATATTTATTAAAAAAATATAAAAGAAAAACAAATATTCAAATTAAAATATATTTTAAATGTTTGTTTACTTCAATCTTTTAAATTCTAATAAATCTATTTTTTATACACTAATAAAAGTTATAATACAACATTTGATCAACATGATACAAAGAACAAATAATAATCATAATAAAAGTTTAAAATAAATTATAATTGTTTACATTTTAGATTATAACACCAAATAAAATTTCATGAGAACCAACACATTTATTAAATTTACAAACATTAATGAAACCTAGTTGATAAAATTTAAAAATATTTTTTTAAAAATATAAAAGAAAAACAAATATTCAAATTAAAATATATTTTAAATGTTTGTTTACTTCAATCTTTTAAATTCTAATGAATATTTTTTTTTATACATTAATAAAAGTTATAATACATCATTGACCAAAATGATACAAAGAACAAATAATAATCATAATAAAAGTTTAAAATAAATTATAATTGTTTATATTTTAAATTATAATACCAAATAAATTTTCATGAGAACCAACACATTTATTAAATTTGCAAACATTAATGAAACCTAGTTGATAAAATTTTAAAATATTTTTTAAAAAAATAAAAGGAAAACAAATATTCAAATTAAAATATATTTTGAATAATTTTTTACTTCAATCTTTTAAATTCTAATGAATCTCTTTTTTTATACACTAATAAAAGTTATAATACATTACTTGATCAAAATGATATAGAGAACAAATAATAACCATAATAATAAAATTTTAACATATATCTTGTATCTTTTGAACTTCAATTATGTTGAATGGTGATAAAAAAAGTATTTATGACAATTACATTAAATTTTTATATTGTAGTAAATAAAAGTTATTTATACAATTATACTGAACAAATTACAGTATGATTGATAATGAGTTAAAAAATAAAAAATAAATAGATAAAATATATCGAAATAGTATTCTACATAATGAAAATAAACAAGAAATAATAATATTAAAAAATTAAAAAATGTTTACTAACAATTTGAGAGACTATTGAAAGAAATCGCACAAAGGACAACAAATGTATAATTAATGGTATGATAAGTTGAAAAATATCTTAGATATCTAAGAAAACTTTTTAAATATCAACATATTTACTCAATGGTTGAGAAATAACAAAAATTATTTTAGTGAAACAAAAGAGTTCTTCAAATGAAACAAAAACTAATAATAATAATAATAATAATAATAATAATAATAATAATAGTAATAAGTAAAGGAGTTTTTTTATATTACCTAGTAAACGAAAGGTTTGTGCTATTAAATAATTAAATTGAGAGTATTAAACATTTTTATGTGAAAGGAAAATATACAATAAATAAAAATATTAAAAAATAATAGAAATATTCAAATGTGAGACATAAAATATTTTAATTGACATACATATTTTTTAATTACATAAATGTTATGATAAGATGAAAAATATAATTGAGATACAAATGAGTTTCATGACAAACCAAAAAAATTGGAAAAAATAAAAAATAATATATATATATATATATATATATATATGGTTACTTAATTAATTGATAATATTTTAATAATTTAAACGGGGACGAGTATTATGGCGGGATATGTGCATCCCCATACTCATCCCCATATTCAATTGAAAAAGTCGGAAATTTCCCATACCCATACTCAGTCAATGCGGGGATTCTCCGTAAAAACGGGAATGAGTTTGGACAATACCACGGGGACAAATTTATTTGCCATCTCTATTATCCATCTGCTATGATGATCAAATGATTGTGCGGATAAGATATATGTGTATAAATCTTCTAGTTAATGAAAGAATAATTATATCTAAATAGTTTAACTTGAATTTTATATCTTATATATTTATGTTTGTTTATGTTTTTTTATCATATATAATACTTTAAACTAGTAAAATAATCCTTCTAAATTAGAGTATTTCAATTAATAAACAATCACACACAAAGTATAACCATATTTCATACTTTATTATTTTCAACACTTAATCAAATAATCAAAATCATGATTATTAGACTTTTCTTTAACAAATGCGTTACATCAAGCAAAATTCAAAATACGTGTGTGTGAATTTTGAGTATAATATTAAATAATCATTTATTTTATTTATAAATGATTTAACTTAATTAATAAAATATTTATATTTCACCTGTTTCAAATATAAATATAATTACATATAGAAATAAATAAAATACGATGAGATATACATACTATAAGTATATAATATTATGTTATATGAAACTAATGATAGGTTTTTTTACATTTATGATAATTATATATTATATTTACGATCATAGAATATGTATAGGATATTTATGGTCATGTTTTTCCGTAAATGTTTAGGATATTTCGCAGAAAAATTGAAAACAATTTTCACTCCGATGTATGAACCGATGTACTAAAATTATATATTAGTACATTTTAATTAGAGAAAATAGTTTCATTCATTAACGATATACAATCACACTTTCATTCAATTATAAAATACACTATATAATAAATTTGTCCACTAACCATAAAACCTATTTTGGTTTTCTATTGAAAGTTTTAAATCCACAATACTTATAAATAAATGTCTTTCAAAAGAAACCTATTTACACCATGTATTAAATAAATTCCCAAATATCAAAATCAAATAAAAAAATTTGAATATACATGAATTTTCTCAGCCATATGATTAAATTTAAACAATGCACACGATTTAATCCACCTGTATGATGATTGCACCGTTGGACCGAAAGTTTAACGCACACGGATAATTAAACATCTTTAATTAAATTGTAAATATTTATATATAGCATGTACTAATTAATTTCCTGAAACAATAATAAAGTAAAAAGATTAAATTAATAAGCATTTATGATTTTTCTTAACCGTTATGACTAAATTAAAACAAACCCACATAATGTAATAAGTTCACCCTCCACGTCATCGTTTTTAGGGTATCTTTGTCTCTATCTTTTTCTCTCTAGTGTGTTGTTTCTAACGTATTTTCTTCACAAACACTTTCTAATCACTCTCAAACTTTTCTCTGAATCCAAAGCACATTTCTCTCTCCTATTTCATCAAACACTTTGCTCATTCACTCTATTTCCATGGCTTCTTCCCTCAGAATTGACGAAACAGTGCCTGCTTCGAAGGTGGTGCACTTTCGAAACCTTCCTGAACACTGCTCTCATGAGGATCTCGTAGAGTTGTGTACTCCTTTCGGTAAAGTGGTTAATCTTTTGTGCAATGTTGGACCCAATAAGAACCAGGGTTTTGCTGAGTTTGTAAGTTCTTTCACTCTCTCTTATATATATATATATATATATATATATATATATATATATATATATCTATGTTTTCTGTTCTCTTTTCTATTCATGAATGCATGTTCTATTATTATTTGAGTGAGACAAACCTAGGTGTATACTTTATACTTGTCTTGTAACAAACAAAATATATATTTATATAAACTGTCATATATTATGGTATGATACGAATCCAATTAACAACGTTAAGAATGCTAGGTCTTTATACAAGAAGATTGAACATGTTAGATTATGAAGATTTATGGAAAAGATTTAGGATAGAATGTAATGACCCTTTTAGGTTTTCATTTTTGTGGAATATGAATGAAGTTAAATGAATGAATATAATCATGATAATTAGAATGGATACTTTGTAATGAAATCTGGACTTTGGCTTGTTGATTTTTGAAGTCATGGTTCTCTTCTCACATGTTAAGTTCAAATGTTTAACAGGCAGATATAAATGAAGCCATTTCAATGGTTTCAAACTATGCTTCGTCTCCAGATCCTGTTCAACTTCATGGAAGAAATATCTATATTCAGTATTCTGATAGACCAGAAATTGTTGTTACCAGATTCGCCAAAGGAAATATCCTGCTGGTAACCATGGAAGATGTGAAAGCTGGAGATGTAAGCATTGATGGCATGCGCTCGGTAAGTCCTATATTTTAGTAGGTTGTCCTCCACTTAATTGGGTTTGGGAAGGAAAATAACAAAGTTTTGTTGATAAATTTTTACGATATATACTCGTACTCGTCAGCACTTCAATGGATGAAAAAAAAATTTAATACAATCTAAAAAATAAATTTTGCAAAATAAAAAAAGTTTATCAAAATATTATAGTTCATTTGAAAAAAGTTTATCTTAAAAATAGTGATAAAATAGTGATAAAATGGTTAAGAAATAAGTTTTAAATTTAATTCAACCTTAAAAAAATTGATTTATAAAATAAGATTTGTATCTATGTATATAAATCAATCGATCTTATTCTAATTGACACGAGACTTCTAAAAATATAAATTTATAACAATAAAAAAATATAAATATTGTCTTATAAATAAATTTTATAAAATTTAATTAAACTTAAAACTCATTTTTTAAAATTTGATTTCACATTATTAATTTGGATATATATATATATATATATATATATATATATATATATATATATATATATATATATATATATATATAACCTATACATAGCAAACCCATTCTTTATTTATAAAATAAAAAAAATTATTCTTTAAAACGTGACCTTGAACTAATCTAAATTAATCAACAAGCATGTATTCACAACCAGTAAACTTCCCTTTTGAATAATAGTGTGAGAGTATGAACAAAGTAAAATTCTGAGACCAATTGACTTTAACTTAAAATTTATAAGAGAATTATGGATTATGATGAAGGAAGACATTATGAAGGCATATATGGATTAAGGGCATATGGAAAAGGGGACGAAATGCCTTTATTTATTTTTTTCACTTTGATCCCTAAATATGAAAATCATTTAGGAATAAATGAGTCAAATCCTATCCAACATATTGCTGAAAATAATGTTTTACAAAACAAGGTGATTGATGAATTCCAAGTTGTTTTCTTGGGAACAAGAATATGTTAGATAGGGTATTGGTGGCAAACGAAGTGGTGGATGAGATAAAAGAAAGAAGAAACTATGTATTAAAGACAATTCCATCATGTGGAAGTTCTTATACTATGTGTTAAAAAACTCAACTTTTGTAGAAGATGGATTGAGTGGATAAGAGTTTATATGTGATCATCATCATCAACTTCAGTATTAGTTAATGGAAGTCTAGCTAAAAGTCCATCATAAGGTATTAGACAAGGAGACATTTCAATCTCATTCCTATTTCTCATCATATTTCATAGGGGTTGGTAAGTAAAAGGCAAAAAAAAATAAAAATTGAAGAATATGTTTGAGTAGATCAATATTGTTAGTGTTACCTACTTTCTTCAAGTTAATCAAGGATGTTAGAAGACTTCAAGAACATTTTTTTGGTGTGATGTTGGTATCTTTCTTACCTTTTATCGAGTGTACTGAGTCAGTTGTAGCACCAAAACAAGTATCGTATCCATATGGACTAGTTTAAAATATCAAATTCATTGACTTGCAACAAAACAGTGTTTGACAAAGTATTATGAAGAATTGAAATAGGGACTAAGTAAGATTAAAATAACTTATATATATATATATATATAAACATTTTGAAATTGAATTTCACCTATCTTCTTCAACAATTCTACCACTAATTTAATTAATATATAATAATACAATTATCCGGTGTCACTAAAATTGAATGACTCAATCTAAATCAATTTCCTAACTTTAAAAATCTAAGGACTTTAACCATTGATTCCTCAACTACTAATGATTGAACCTTTGTTTTAAGTATAATTTGACTCAGTTAAAACATTCAAATATATTTCTAGCATTCAAATGTATTAGATGTTTTGATTGGACCTTAAATTTAAGATTATTTTCTCAACTCAATCAAAATCAGTTAAATAAGATGAGAAACCAATTCATCCAAAACATAAATCAAACCACTAACACTAAATAAATATATATATATATATATATATATATATATATATATATATATATATATATATTACACAATCTTTCAATCTGAACATGGTTTAGTAGGCTTAAACATGTTATATTTAATTTCGGGTTATTCATCAATGAAGTCGAATTTTTGTACATATCATGGTTGAGTTTAAATGTACTTAAATATGCACTAGATCTCTCTATTTTCCCGGTTCTTACCATTGTTACTCTAATTTTGAAGTATTCTCTTATACTAACAACTTATTGACAAATAAGTTTTACTTTTACATGTTTGAAAGGAGGAAAATTGCCCTTTACATTAGATTCAACTAACTTCAAATGTTTTTAGTAGGCTAATAAAAAAAATTTCTATTCTTTACAACATCATTGATTCATTGAATGGGACAATTTTAAAGTTTACTCATTGACAACTCATTCTTCCTCGTTTTTAACATTTCAAACTCTCTATTTCAAGCAGTTCATTTCTTATTTGGTTAGGTATTTATAAATACGTAAAAATATATTTATTACGAATTAAATACAAAAAAAAAAGGCAAAAATCTTGTTGAAAAATCTATACTTAATAATTTTCTCTACAAATCGAAGAACAATAAGTAGAACATTGCTCCTAAAATCATTAGATAACTTACGAATATGTTGAATCCCTCTTATCAATTTTTTTAGACCCATAGCCTATAAAAACTCTAAATACCATTGAAGTTGATTCCTTCCTTGAATTTGCCTCAAATGGAATTCGAAAGTACAAAAATGAGTTGACATAGTCACATCAAAGTGCATTCTTTTACCCATTTGCTTGCTTCTATGCTTTTGGTGCATCAAAGGGGAGTAGTATTTTTGTGGATATTCTAGCTTATTAGAACCTATCCCTTTGTTCCATCTCAACCATTTTTTTTACCATGATCATTAACATTGCCATAAATTCCTAGCCTCTAATCATAATTTTTTTAACCAGAATAATTTCATATAGTTTTGAATTTACTTTTGACACATAATTGCTAGTCAACTTTTGTGATTTCTTGTTCTATAGCCTTTTTTTTTTGTTATTTTATAATGTATGTTTGTTAATTCGGGTTAAAATATACTTTTCTTTCCCTTTTTATTCAGGTCTTCTCTGAATATGGTTTCGTACAAAAAATTTCAACATTTGAAAAGAACGCAGGTTTTCAGGTTAGTTGAATTATATGAGCTTCTTGTGTCAATGCTAAGATATAATCTCTATTACTACAACAAAATTATCGATTAATAATCAATTTTAGTAACAAAAAATAATTAGTCACTACAGTGACCAATTTATAAATTAAAAATTTTTTGTAACTAAAATAGTTTCAAAAAATTATAATTAGTTTCTAAATTGGTAACTAAAATATTTTCTATTATGAGTTGGTCTCTAAATTCACTAACATTAATTTTCTACGTTTTGGCTACAGAAAAATGTCTTTAAATTACTTTCTACTTACTAAATTGGTTTCTAAATTGATCTTTAAACATATTTTGTGATCATAAAATTGATCACTATTGGATAGTTTTCTTGTAATATATGTTATGTATAAATAGTCCATTTTAGTGATTAAAAGTTGTTAGTTAATATATATATATATATATATATATATATATTTTATCACCAAATGTTAGTTGATATTATTTTGTTAACCAGAAGCTGAACCCACAACATCTCTTATCCTTCGTTCCAATTTTACCACTAAGTCACCTTATAATTCATGTATATATATTCACCGTTATTTCTGGGCAGGCTTTGATTCAGTTTGCTGATATTGAATCTGCTTCTTCTGCTAAGGAAGCACTGGACGGAAAAAACATACCTAGGCAAGCAGTGCTTTTACATTTCCTCTTTAATTTGGTGATCAACTGTTGAATAAATCTTAATTTTTCTGATTAACTTATGGTTTTTGTATACAGATCCTTGCTGTCAGACCGTATTGGTGATTGTAACTTTCGCATTGCATACTCAGGCCATCGAGATCTTAATATCAAGTTCCAGTCTAATCGTAGCAGGTAATAATCAACATCATATCTTAATTTTGTTACCTTTTCAGATTTTTGCATGGCATTGTTTTAATGTTCACATTAAAAACTCATATAATTTTACAAGATCTTGTTAATTAGATACTTTTCTGTGTTATATTAATACATTTTTTACGAGTTTACAGGGACTACACAAATGCTACTCTTCCTGTTAACGAGGCTACTATTGCTAGGGCATTGCAGGTATTTTTCTGTGATGAATTTATGTTCTCCTTGTTTGTTTATCGTATGTTATGTGCTAACGATTTATGATGTTCAGCCAATACCTCGAACTGCTGACAACCATGTTCTTTTAGTATCATTCGAGAATATGGTCCATGATGTCACTCTAGATGTTCTTCATGGGGTGAGTTTGTGTTTCTCAATTTCATTCAAATTTTCATCTTTATACTAATGCAGTTTACATGTTGCAGGTGTTCTCTGAAATTGGAACTGTGCACAAAATTTATATATTTAAAAAGAACGGTCGAACTCACGCACTGATTCAGTACCATGGTATCAATCGTCATTTACTCAATAAGTTTTCTAGGGTTTAGTACCTTTTGCCCTTATAAATATATATGGATTAATTACTATTTCGCTAACAAAATATTATTTTTGTTTTATGAAGTTAATTATTATTGAAATTCTCATTAGTTTTATTAGGATAATCATGCATCCTTTGATTGACACATCATGTTTTGGTTCTATTGGTGATGCAGATGTGGCCACAGCAAAAGCTGCAAAAAATATTCTTGAGGGTCACTGTATATATGAAGGTGGCTATTGTAAGCTTCATTTGGCATACTCTCGTCACACTGATATCAATGTAAAGGTATGAGTTAGTCTTCATCAGGGAAAAAGTTGTTCTTACAAACAATACTCTTTTCTTTTTATCAGAATTGATTCTGTTGTTATTCACACTTCACTCAACTTTAACTTTATCATTTTTTTTCATGAATTTAGTGTTAGATTTATTTTTTTTATTAACAAAGCATAAATAAATTATAGGAGAACACTTAAGGGGTGCTCTAACCCTTTTAAAAAAATACACAAGTTGAGAGATAATAAATAAATTAGTGTTAGATAATTTATTATCGGACCAAAAGCTATAGTGTTTAATGAAGCTGTAATTCATTCAGAGCAATTTCTATCCCTTAATAATTATTCACTAGGAATCAAATGCGAGACACTAGTTCTGTTAGGAATCTAAGTGTGAGTCAAGATTTTGGATTAAGAGTGGTGTCAATACCTTATGTAGTTAGACGGTGTTTATTTTCACCAGTGATATCCCTCCTTATAGACCTAAGAAGCATTACAGTTTGACTGTAATCCGACCTACTTAACCTTTACCATAGGATAATTGATGTCATATTACTCATGAGTGAAAAAGACTTCCGATCATTTATTTTGATATATCTTAAAAAAATGAATTTTAAACTTAATTTAACTTTACAAAATTTATCAATTAAATAAAATTTACACTTATTTATATATTGTAAATTAGTTTTATTTATAATCGATGTGAAATTTTTGACAATTATATATACTTCTGATCTAAAAATTCACGAAAATAAGAAGTTGAAAAAAAAAAAATTAAACCTACCTAATCCTTTAATGTTTGTATGGTTATTATAGGTGAATTTGATTTGAGTGTTAACTGTTTTGGTTGTAGCCTTATGGGGACAAAAGTAGAGACTATTCAAAGCCTGAACAGAGTGTGTCTGTAGCACAAGTTGCAGCAACAGGTTGGCAGAATCCTCATGCAGCATCTATGAACCCTAATGCTTATCCCTACTGTTACATATGTGCACCTGCTACTTTTCCTGATGAAGCTTATGACTATGGTGTTGGACAAAGCAACCCTATGGTTCCCACAGGTTACATACAAATCACTCCACATGTAGTTCCTGCTTTCTCACCTCAGATGGAACCTTATTTAGGGTTTTTTCCTATACAACCTTATTATTATGGTTACTAGCTTATACATCAACTACTCTATCAAAATCTTGGGCACTCACATACCTTTAATAACTCTAGTCATATATTAAAGAATTGATTGTAATTTCAATTTCAATTTCTAATCATTCTAGTATAATACTTTCATGCATTTTCTCATATTACTCAATCTTTTCCAGTATTGACTATTTTATCTTTGTTGCTAATTTATATTTCTTTTATTCGGCAAATAATCACTTTACTCAACATCTATATAGTTTTTGAAAGAATAAAAAAATATGTTAGTCATTAAATATGATGTTATAAATATATATAATAGAATGGTAAATACGATATTATAAATTATAATAAACAATTGTCCCAAAAGATAATTGTTTGTATTTTCAGCGAGACAATTTTCTTATCAGTTATTTATTTATTTTAAAAGTTCAGATTGTCTCTTTTCTTGAATTTTGTTCGATTGATGATGCCAAATACATGGAAGGAATTATCGTCAATCACCGTTCTACACTTAATAATATTTGCACACTTTTTTTTTTTTTTTGTAAATCTCATATATGCATGCATTTATCTAATACCATGCTCTTATAAAAATTAATTTTCAAACCTGGCACCAATTTAAAGTTTCTGAGTATTTCTCAATGTTGATTGTGAGCAATATTAAATTTACGCCATAAATATTCCCTATACAATTTCGTAAATCATGAAATTGAGGGAGGAGTATGTTACCATGTTTTCTAATTAAAATAGTTGAAAATCAAATTATTGAAGTCTCGCGTTAAGAATTCAGGGTTTTTAGGTCATAAATTTTACCAACATTTTTCTCTTCTATCCGTCTGTCAAAGTTTGTTTAAACTTGATCGATGGCAATACAGCCGTAGGGTGATCACGAATTTTGTTATTCTATATCTATTTTTAGAGAAAATATATATTTTCATTCTCATATACAAACATAACGACTATTAAATTTTGACTCATTCTTGCTAGATGTCCACTTGATGACAGGTATGTACTTATACCAGTACCGTATATGTTTTCTTATTATTTTAATATTAATTAATTAGATTTTATAAAATAATAAAAAAATTACAGTAAGAGAAACATAATATTATCAAATATTTAATATTTTAGGAGATTTGTATTTTTGTTTCTTCAATATTAAATATTTAGAAAGAAATTATAATTGTATATATTTCAAATTAAAATACTAAATAAAATTTTATGAAAGGCGAAACATTTATAAAATTTGCAGACGTTGATGTTACCTCGTTAATAAAATTTTAAAAATTTTAAAAATTATAAGAGAAAAAAAATATTTTAAATGTATATTTACTTTAATGACTTAAATTCTAATGAAATTTCCTTTTCTTACACAAATAAAAATTATGATACATTACTTGATCAAAATCACACAAACAAATATTAAACTAATAATAATTGAAATTTAACATAGATCTTTCATCTCTTGAACTTTAATATATGTTGATGGTGATAAAAACAATTCACGACAATTACATTAAATTATTATATTGCAATAAATAAAATATATTTATACATAGTGATGAAATTACATATATGATAATGAATCAAAAAAAGAAAAATAACAGTTAAATATGTTTTTGGTCCCTCAAGTTTCAGTGAAATTTGGAATTGGTCCATCTTTGAAACTTTTGACCAATTAAGTCTTTCATCTTTAGAAATGTATGAATTTAGTCATTTTAACCAGATTTTGTTTGTTAAGTTTATTTAACGTTTCAAACACATTTTATGATAGTATTTGAATTGTTTACATCGTTTGATCCATTTTCACTTAAATGCTAACTCAAATATTATCATAAAACACATTTGAAACTTCAAAAAAACTTAACAAAATATGATTAAAAGGATTAAATCCACGCATTTCTAAAGATGAATGACTAAATTGGTCAAAAGTTTCGACGAGGGACTAATTCCAAATTTCACTTAAACTTGAGGGACCAAAAACATATTTAACCCGAAAAATAATTATATAAAAAATATCAAAACAATATTCTACATGATAAAAATAAACAACAAATAAAACTATTAAAAAAATGATCTAGTGGAAACAATTTGATAAATCGTTGAATGAAAAATCGCACAAAGAGAAATAAATGTATAATTAAGGGTATGATAAGAAGAAAAAGACCTTAGAGATCTAAGAAGATTTTTTGAATGTCAATCTAGTCGAACGGTTGTGAGATCTTAAAAATTGTTTTAGTGAAACAAAATAGTTATTCAAATGAAACAAAAATAATAATAATAGAATAAAGAAGATAAAATGCTTACATTACTTAGTAAACAAAATGTTTATGTTATTAAACACTTAAATTGACACTGTTAAACATTCTCTATGAAAAGAAAATATATAATAAATAAAAATATTAAAAAATAGTAGAAATATTCAAATGTGAGAAATAAAACATATTTGATTGACATATATCATATTTGAACATAATTGCACAAAGGTTTGTGATAAGAGAAAAAATATCTTCAAGATACGAATAAATTTAATGACAAACAAAACAATTAGTAGAAATAAAAAGTAGAAAGAATGTAGTGTGTGTGTGTGTGTATATATATATATATATATATATATATATATATATATATATATATATATATATATATATAAAGGTTAATGAACTATGAGTAGTTTAATAATTTAAACAGGAACGAGGATATAGCAGAGATGAATATTATGGTGGGTATGAGGATGGGGACACGACAGATATGTACATCCACATGCCCACTCTCATACCTAATTAAAAAAGTCGGGTATTTTCCATACTCATACACATACACAGTTAATGTAGAAATTTTCCGTCAAAATGGAAATGAGTTTAAACAATACTCACGAAAACGAGTTTATCTGCCATCATGTCATCCCTATGCAAGCATCAAATAAAAACCAAATGATTCATTATTATGGAAAAAAAAAACAAAAGATAAATTGGTCATATTTTTACATTTTGATAGGAATGCGCATACATAACCTTCAATCGATTTTAAAATTCATGATAATGTACAAAAAATTCAAATAGAAAAGCAGTCAAGTTCAATGAAAATAGTTTGCAATTTAAAAATATTAATGTGACACAAAGACCCACAAGTATTGTTGTTTGACAATTTCCGATTCTAGTTATATTTAAAATATTAACAAGTTAATTTTGATAGATAAAAAATAATACTAAATAAAATTTAAAGTAAATATATAGATTTATAAATTAAAATTGTATTCGAGATAGCAGAATTTTCTAATCAATATTTAACATCAAATTAGTCTTATGTATGATGCCATCAATTTAATTTGACTCATGTATACGTGTCTGATACTTTAAGATACTTTATCGATACTTATCAATGACGTATTTAATTTATAAAGTCATAATAGACTACAAGAAAATATTTAAATAATGACCCATTTTAGTGACAAAAATAATTAGTTATTATATAATGCATCGATACTTTAATTTGGGTTATGTATATGTGTCTGATACTTTAAGATACTTATCAATTAAATATTTATTTTATAAAGTCGTAGTAGACTACAAAAAAATATTTGAATAATGACCAATTTTAGTGACAAAAAATAATTAGTCATTATAGTAACAAATTTAGGTACCAATTTATAAACTAAACATTATTGGCAACTAAAATAGTTCAAAAAATTATAATTGATCTCTAAATTGATAACTAAAATAGTTTCTATTATAAATTGGTTTCTAAATTGGTCACTAACAATAGCTACCAAAATAATTGGTCTCTAACATATTTTTGGTTACTAAAATTGGTCATTATTTAAGAGTTTTCTTGTAATAGTACTTTTATGATGACAATAATTTATATTTTTTATGTTGAAAACTTGAGTACATATGATTTTAATTTAGATTCATACAAACAATCATATATTTATTATGTTTTAAGAATTTTTATACGCTTTTAAATATTCATATATCATATATCGTATCCTATTATTTTCAAAATAAACGCATTGGCATATCCGATACGTGTCGTATCTGATACACATCGTATCTATACATCATAGGTTAAAGCCTTTGTGAATCATGTGTGACTATATGTGGATCGATACCTTTAGATGTTGCATTCAAAGTGTTTTATAAAGGATAATAATTTATTTTGTTACTTCTTTGAACTTCTTACAACATCATTTTAGACATACAAACTTTGGTGGTTGACATGTTGTGTCAAATCATTCTTGGGATGTATTATAGGTCAAGTTATTTCCTTTAGATGTCCATTTTAAACCTACAAACTTTAGTGGTTGTCATGTCATGTCAAATCATTATTGGGATGTGTTATATGTCAAATTGTTTCCTTTAGATGTCCTTTCATTATTATAATGTGTCTTGTGTTGACACTGGTATTTTGCATCGATCTAAGGTGTTTGTATTACATATTCTTTTAAAATTTCAATATATATTGTCTACAATTTTGTACACATTTTGTTTGAAGACTTTGTTCTAATACTTTTTTTTCAGTCCTTATCTAAGTTTTTGTACAATTCTTGGTTAAAGATTCGTATAAACTTGATATGTGTCTAACACTTTTGTACAATATTCAAAATCTTAGTCTAAACTTTCACGGTTAATTATCTTGTGCTAAGTTTTACTTAATGTAATACTTGTTTCATACTGACATAAGCTCTTCAACACAACAAAACATGTTATGATTAAAATATGAGTGTCTTGGGCATTATATTTAGATTAAGACTTGCATCTAGCATAAAATTTTGATTATGCCTTGAAACCTTTATCTTTCACTACTTCGTGGTCTTCTTGTCTTTCTTGAAGATTATTGATGCAAATGATGGTGCATCATCACCGTTTATAAATTATAAGGCATATTTCACTTGTCTCAAGGCTCAATTTAGTGTCTTTTAAGCATGGCACAATCATTACCTACACTAAAAGAACTTATGAAGCTATATAGGATGATGAGAGGCTAGCAAAAACATAGTTGTGTCTTTATTTTCAACTTTGACATCAATGTCTCAAAGCTCCATCAAAATTTAATAAAGCTCAACACGAGTCTTTTTGCAGTGTACTCTCTCCTACATATGTGGTTCAAAATGTTGTCTCTTCTACAACAATTTATTATAGATGAACTTCATCATGTACAAATTTCTCTACTTTAGCCATAACATTGATACAATTTACTCTTCCACAGCCTGATAAAAAATATCTTTTGGAAGTGAGAGAAGGATCATAAAAAAACATATTTTTTCTTGTTGATGAATATAGGGTTAAATATATTGTTGGTCCTTTAACTTTTAGTGAATTTTGGAATTAGTCCATTTCAAAACTTTGAACCAATTTAGTTCTTCATCTTTCAAAATACGTAGATTTAATCCTTTTAATCAAATTTTGTTAGATTTATTTGATGTTTTGTACGCATTTCAGGATTATATTTGAATTGTTTATACTATTTGACACATTTTTGCTTTAATGTTAAGTCAAATACTATTATGAATCGCGTTTGAAATGTCAAATAAACTTAACAAAAATTAAAAGGACTAAATTCACGTATTTCAAAAGATAAAGGACTAAATTGGTCCAAAGTTTCAAAATGAACTAATTTCAAAATTCATTGAAAGTTAAAGAACCAAAAACATATTTAACCTATGAATATAATATACCTCTTTATGTGTAATGTGCTCCAGGAAAGTGATGTCCACATGCCTTGCTACTTGATAAAGGCTCTCATTTTAAGTTCTCCATACAAGTTCTCCATAGTATTCCTATTTACGGGACGAAACTAATCGAGCTAACTCATTTTATCATCTTATAATTCATTAGAGAGACATGACACCGATAAAACCTAAATTCAGATTACACAAGAAATCATTATTACTTTCAACTCAAAATCTTTAAATAACGTATTTATGAGGCTTTTCTAATATGATATATTCAGTTTTTTTTATCTCTACCTAATATGGTACTTGGACACTTGAATTCCAAATGAATAAGGGTGGGCAAAAAATCCAATTTTTATGATCCAATCCATTTTTTCTATGATCCAATCCATTTAATATCCATTCTATTAAGATTCCAATCCATTTAAAATCCATTTTATTGGATGTGGATATCAATCTAATCTACATTTTATATATTTTATGGATTGGATATCCATTCTCGAAATCTAGATTTTCAAAATGGATAATCCAAAATATCCAATCTAAATTTTCACTTTATATTTTTTGTTAGGTTAGGCTAAAGGTTGAGACGGACCAGCCCAAATTTAGTCGTATTTGATTGAGTTGGCATGACCCTGTACAAAATTTGGCCAAATTAGGCCAAATTCTGTCAAGTCGGTCCCGATCGAGATTTGACCCAGTTGGTCCTGGACAAAATTTGGAAGTATTCAGCCAAATCTGTCAAATTCTTTGGTGTCAGCCCTATGGACACAAATTTGGATCCACATCCATTATTTGGATCCAAAATGGATGTGGATTAGATTTTCGATAGGGTTGACACCATAGAATTTGGCAGATTTTTTGTCGAGGCCAACAAGGCCAAATTTCAGCATGGGATGAACTTGGATGACTTTCGAACGAATTTCAGTCAGGGACGACGTGACCAAATTTGGGCTAAGGTCGACTCAACAAAATTTCAGTAGAGATCGACTTGACTTGATTTGACTGAATTTCGGCCAGGGCCGATTTTGCCTAATACGACCAAATTTTGGCCAGAGCCGACTTGGCCAAATATGGCCACATTTGGGTCAGGTCCTTATCAGTCAAATTTCGCTCAGGGTTGACTCCATTAAATTCGTCGGCTAGGACCGACTTGACTGAATATGACCTATTTTCGATCACAGTCGACTAAGTTGAATATAGTCAAATTTCGTTCGGGACTTAGTCGACCGAATACGGCTAAATTTGGGCAAGTGCCGACTTGACCAAATTTTGGTCATGACCAACTCGACTGAATTTGGCCAAATTTAGGTCAAGATCGACTTGCCTAAATATGATCAAACTTCGGTCGCGATCGATTCTGCTGAATACGACCAAATTCCAGCCAGGACCAACTCGGTCAAATTTTGGTCGAGGTCAACACGACTGAATTTTGACCGGAGTCGACTCGACCAAATTCATTCGGCTGAATTTCGGTTGTGGTCGACTCAGTTGAATACGGCCAAATTTCGATCGTGACTGACTCATTTGAATACGGCCAAATTTCACCCGAGACCGTCTCAGCCAAATACGACCAAATTTGGGTCAGGGCCGACTCGGCCAAATCTCAATCGGGGCCAACTCGATTGAATTCGACCAAATTTGATGGAGCCAACTAGGCTGAATACAGCCAAATTTTGGTCGCGGTTGTCTCGACCGAATACGGTCAAATTTTGTCTAGGTCGACTCAGGCCAATGCAGTCAAATTTGGGTTGGGGTGAACTCAACCAAATACTTCCAAATTTTATCTAGAACTAGCTGGGCTAAATTTCGATCGAGACCGACTTGATAGAATTCGGCCAAATTTTGTATAGGGTCAAGCCAACTCAATCAAATACGACTAAATTTGGACTAGTCAGTCTCAACTTTTAGCCTAACCTAACCAAAAATATAAACTGAAAATTTGGATTGGATATTTTGGATTATCCATTTTGAAAATCTACATTTAGAGAATGAATATCCAATTCATAAAATATATAAAATATATATCAGATTGATATCCATATCCAATAAAATGGATTTTAAATGGATTGAATTTTTAATAGAATAGATATTAAATGGATTAGATCATAGAAAAAATAGATTGAATTATAAAACAATGGATTTTTTGTCCACCCTTGATTAGAATTTTGTGACACATCTCTTCGCATATTGAATGTCAGAACAGAAAACCAATAAAAAAATATTATCTGCAAACATCTAAACAATTTTCTAAAATCATCCATGTAATGATAGCAGGCATCTGCAAAAGCTTCAAATTATTGTTGATGCATAATGTTAGCTTTTTCTATTTCCGGTAAAATAATGTATTTTATCTTCTTTCGATCAATAAGAAACTTGAAGAACGATAAACAACAAAGAAGAACCTTAGCTATACTGCAACCAGTAAACCAAAGAACCATTATTTTATGAAAGAATCAAGTATTTCACTGCAATAATGTGAAACGTGCGACATAAGACGTGAGACGTGCTACGTGGGACTAAGACGTGGAAGGTGTGACGTGGGCGTGATACGTGGGACGTGTGACATGAGACGTGAGACGTAGAACGTGGGACGTGGGACGTGGGACGTGGGACGTGGGACGTGGGACGTGGGACGTGGGACGTGAGACGTGAGACATGGGACGTGCGACGTCAGATGTGAGAGACGTGAGACGTGAGACGTGGAATGTGAGACGTGGGACGCGAGACGTGCGACGTGCGACGTGGAATGTGGGACGTGGGACGTGACACGTGAGACGTGGGACATGGAACGTAAGACGTGAGACGTAAGACGTGGGACATGACACGTGACACGTTACATGTCTGACGTGGGACGTGAGACGTGAGACATGGGACGTGAGACGTATGATGAGGGACGTGGGAAGTGCGACCTGAGACGTGAGACGTGAGACGTGGGACGTGGAACATGAGACGTGAGACGTGAGACCTGGAACGTGAGACTTGACACATGGGACGTGGGACGTGAGATGTGAGAGACGTGGGACGTGCGACGTGCGACGTGCAACGTGCGACTTGCAACGTGCAACGTGCGACTTGCAACGTGCAACGTGCGACTTGCAACGTGCGACGTGCGACATGAGACGTGAGACGTGAAATGTGTAACGATCGTAAACACTAAACCTTTAAATTTATATACATAAACTTTAAAGCTTACAATTTAATTAAAAATTTTAAAAGTTTAATAAAAGAATTGTTAATGTATCCATAAATTTGTACTAACAAATTTAAATTATACTTTTGTAAAAAAATGTATTAATAAAAAGAGATTAAATACATATAAAATTGAAAGAATAAAAATATGAGGGTAAAAGTAATAATTAATGTTTATTTAACACATAAAAATAAAAATTATGAGGATAACAAAAATAATTTATATTTATTGAACTCTTAAATGAGTAGAAGGAAGCAGAGGATGATCTGAAAAGTTAAACTAAGGATGAACAAAAAATCTAATTTTCATGATCCAATCCATTTTTGTTATGATCCAATCCATTTAATATTCATTTTATTAAAAATCCAATCCATTTTATTGGATTTGGATATCAATCTGATCTACATCTTATATATTTTATGGATTGTATATCCATACTCTAAATCTAGGTTTTCAAAATGGATAATCCAAAATATCCAATCCAAATTTTCAGTTTATATTTTTGGTTAGGTTAGGCTAAAGGTTGAGACGGACTAGCCAAAATTTAGTCGTATTTGATTGAGTTGGCGTGACCCTATACAAAATTTGGCTAAATTAGGCCAAATTCTATCAAGTCGGTCCCAATCGAAATTTGGCCCAACTGGTCCTGGACAAAATATGAAAGTATTCGGTTGAGTTCACCCTGACCCAAATTTGACTGCATTGGACTAAGTCGACCTAAACAAAATTTGACCGTATTTGACCGAGACAACCGCGACCAAAATTTGGTTGTATTTAGCCTAGTTGGCTCCAGTCAAAATTCGATTGAATTCAATCGAGTTGGCCTCGATTGAGATTTGACCGAGTCAGCCCTGATCCAAATTTGGTCATATTCGGCTAAGACGGCCTAGGATGAAATTTGGCTGTATTCAAATGAGTCGGTCACGATCGAAATTTGGCCGTATTCAACTGAGTCGGCCACGACCGAAATTCGATCGAATTTAGTCGAGTCGACTCCGGTCAAAATTCGGTCGTGTTAGCCTCGACCAAAATTTGACCAAGTTGGTCCTGGTCTCAATTTTGTCATATTCGGTAGAGTCGATCGCAACTGAAATTTGGTCATATTTAGGCGAGTCGGTCCTGACCTAAATTTGGCCAAATTTCGTCGAGTTGGTCATGACCAAAATTTGGTTGAGTCAGCACTAGCCCAAATTTAGCCGTATTCGGTCGAGTAAGTCCTAAACGAAATTTGACTATATTCAACTTAGTCAGCTATGATCGAAAATTGGCCATGTTCAGTCAAGTCGGTCCCGACCGATGAATTTAGTGGAGTCAACCCTGGCTAAAATTTGCCTGATCAGGCCCTGACCCAAATGTGGTCATATTTGGCCAAGTCACCTCTGGCCAAAATTTGGTCGTATTAGGCAAAATCAGCCCTTGCCGAAATTCAGTCGAATCTAGTCAAGTCGATCTCGACTGAATTTTGTCAAGTCGACCTTGGTCCAAATTTGGTCACGTCGTCCCCGACCGAAATTTGTTCGAAAGTCATCCAAGTTCATCCCATGTTGAAATTTGGCCTCGTTGGCCCCGATAAAAAATCTGTCAAATTCTATGGTGTCAGCCCTATGGACACAAGTTTTAAAAAATTTAATTTGAATTTATTTTATGAAAAATAGATTTTGGATTTTGAACTAGATCAAAATATTTAGATTTGGATTTAAACTTGATCTAAATATTTGGATATGGATTTTTAAAAAATCCATATCTATGTTTTTGAAAAAATTGATTTGGATCGAAAATCTAATCCAATTATTGAGATATAAAATGGATGTGGATTGGATCATTAAAAATCCAATCTATAATCACCCCTGAAATGAAAAATTCATGTAAGCTTATTTTTCTTTTTAAGTAATGTATGCAAATTTGTCAACGAAATTTCTAGCATCTTGTTTCTCAATGAAAATTCCTAAATCTCCACAAAATTTACCACTACTTTGGATATTAATTCATGTAAAACTACGTTGGTGATACATGTGCAAACATAGACACGGAGTCCCCACGTAATCTAAGCCAAAGATATGTTCTCCCATTCTGGTAAACATCCCTTCATCAAAGGACCCTTGACTTCCCTGAATTAATCCTATATTATGGGAAACAGAAAAAAAATAATATATATATATATATATATATATATATATATATATATATATATATATATATATATATAAATAATCAAACTTACCATTCCTTGGAATTTTTCATTGACAAGACACATAAAATAGAGACACCAAACCATGTCTCACGGGACGTTATTGGGTCGTTATTGCATTGCTCTATGAAGACAAAAAGATCTTGTCAAATGAAATTGCAATCAGATAACATCTATATAATAACGACAATAATAATTAGTATAATTATTATAACAAGAAGCAGAAGTTTTGATAAGAAATTCACTGTTGATGATTAGATTATATGATAGAAAGAAGAAAATACTCATTGGATCATTTAGTAATATTGAAAGACCCTTTGGTGTTTTGTTATGATTATTTTAACATAATATTGAAATTAATTTTAGTGTTTCATTTTGCTATTTTACTAACTTATGTTCTATATTTAGAGATCATTATGGATATAATATATATATATATATATATATATATATATATATATATATATATTATATT
>Ga0214542_1003078_pt1 | contig 34342 bp, 36 predicted proteins | sample CNSS1metaG_FD_160096 | JGI IMG/M metagenome (GOLD analysis project Ga0214542, IMG submission 160096) | Root nodule microbial communities from cowpea collected in UCLA plant growth center, Los Angeles, California, USA - CNSS1 | ecosystem: Host-associated > Plants > Roots > Nodule | place: USA...
TCGTCAGACCAACCGATCGAGCCAAGGAGAGGATTTCGTTGAAGTTGTGGAAGAGGAGAAAGACAACGTGAAGGGAAGAGGTTCTCGTAATAGACTCTTGGTCCCTACACCCCGAAACAGTATGTATGAAGTTTAAAGTTTAAGATCACAACTTATATAATGAGTTTATTTGATAATATTTTTGAAATTATTGAAACTTAACTTAGAAATACATATGAAGGTAGATATAAGAGGTTAAGAACAAAAATCATAAACATTGTTTTTATAAGAGCAGAAGAAAAACTCCTAAAGTTATTATTGTTGAAGAATATCCTCTAAACATACTCCCATTTGAAGTAATTGTTTTAACCTACGCATGTCTAGAATAAATTATTATAATTAATATTGGATAATAAATAAGAACATTATTGTAGACATGTAAAACATCACAACGAAAATACATAGTTTATGATGAATGGTGAAGGTTTTTATTCTATTAAATTGAAACGATTTAAATAAATAATAGTTCTTCAATTCCATAAAAGTTGTAGTTTTTTCATTGAGTTAAATTAGTTTAATTTTTTAAGTAATATTCTGATCAAAATATGTATTTGATTTAATTATTTATTTACGTCGTGGTTATCATTCACTACAATATTGTTCTCAACACCTTATTATACTTTTGTAATCATAGTATTAATATAAATTATTCTTCGTTGAAATCAATTGCTAATGTCATCGAGAATATTAAAAGAATATAAAATAAGTATTTATTTATTATTTCATATTTAAAGTAATATCATTGAATTTCGAACCTTGAACAACTTAAATAAAAGATTATGTCAATGGGCTTTTAAGCCTTCCCTTTTTCTCACCTTTTCTTTTTTTTTCTTTCAATTTCATATGGGCTGCCCTGGTCTTCAATGATCTATTCGTCCAAAAACTAATTTGGGCTGCACCCATTGCTTCCTTCCTGCACCCCAATTGTTTTAAAATACAAACATATCCTTTTGACTTTAACTAGGTTTTGTGGCTGTTGGGATTGTAGGGGATGCAAGTTTAACAAGGGATATACCGGACTTACAAATCCAGTTTGATACCACTAGATTGAGAAGTCCAGTTTGATACCACCAGATTTTATATGCTAGTGAACTAAGAAATTTGGTTAGCTTTTCCCAAATCCAGTGTTACATATTGAAGGGGGTTTCTCTTCGTACCTCCAATAGTTTCTCTTGTACTCCCAAAACTTTGATTATTTTCAGTTTTATCCACAATAAAAGAAGAAAGAGAAAAAACAATAAAATCATGTATCCCTGCACTACACCCCTGCACCTTAAATAAAAAAATTTGTTTCATAAAAAAATTTGCTTTTCTAGATGCATTGCGGATGTCGACATCCGCTTCATAGTTTTCAGAGACGGATGTTGACATTCGTTTCGTTTTTTTTGGGTGCATTGTGGATGTCGATATCCGTTTCATAGTTTTCAAAGATGAATATTGACATCCGTTTCGGTTTTTTTATTTTTATTTTGGTGCATTGTGGATGTCGACATCCGCTTTAGTGTTTTCAGAAACAGATGTCAACATTTGTTTCCCTTTTTTTTAAGTTTGATTGGGGGTTTGCCTACTGCATTGGTCGGTTACAGAGATAATAATCCTGCACCACTTTCTGCAATCTCTGAGCTCTTTTATATTATTCTCTATCTCTCTTCTGCAAAGTGCAAACCCTACTTCTTCCTCTCTCTCCCTTCCCATACTCTGCTCCCAATTTTTCTCCCTTCTCCCATTTCTTCCATTCCTCCGTGTCTCTCGCAGTTTCAAACTCATGGACATGGACATACTCAAAACCTCCACGAGTGATATCAGCATGGACATGATCATGATGATCTAAATGGAAAAGCTCCCTAAGTTATGTGAACCTTTTTATAACAACACCACCACTCCTCTCTACCCGGAAAATGAGTTCTTAACCTCCACCACCAACAAGAGGAAAGGAGATTGTTAGACGAAGGTCTGAAGCAATTCCCTTCATTCTTTAAATTGTGGCTCATGCTTGGCCAACTAGAGGAACAACTTGTAGAGAATACAAAGCGACTTGATGAGACTAAAATATGAAACGTCCATGGACATCAAGCCAGAATGTTACAACACTCTCATAATCTTGGTTGTAGACATTTATTATTTGCCATCAGAAATTGTGCATTAATTTAGATATTAAGTTGAATTACACATAGTAGATAATCATGCTTAAATTTTTTGTGAATGTGATCAGTTTATGAGAAGGTACTGGTACGTTGACACCGAGTTATAATTTAACGTCCATTTGACACTCAATACGTATCAAAAAACCAATTTGTTTAATAAAATGTGGGTCCCACATATTTGGATGAAATAAGATTAAAGATGTAAATGGCATAGGTTTTGAATGTCGTGCTTTAATTTTTTTTAAAGAGAATTGAATGTTGTGCTTTTATAATTAGTGCATCTTTTGTAACAGCATTACATTGAATTTATTTGTTATTTTAAAAAAATTAATTAAAGTAACGTTTATAATTCCCTTCTCTTCTCTAGTTAGTCATTTCAAATCTTGAATTAGTATGTATTTTGGTATCATATGCTCATAAAACTCTAAAATAATAAAGCATGAAGCAATAAAAATTGAAACTAGAATCCATGTTATGCACATAAATATTTAGTTTTTCAACAAAACTTTTAAAAGGATGTTCCTTAGGACACTATACATAACATAAGTAACCACAAAAAACTACAATTAACTAGTTACTGAGAATATGCTCTGTTGGATCCATTCATACATTATACATAGCATCAGTAACGACAAAAAGTTAGTTAACTAGTTACTGAGAATATGTCCTGATAGGTGCATTGTAATTGTTACTAAATAGTAAATGTAGTAAGGACTTGGTTATGTTGTCCTGTACCATACTTTTGTACACCATTTTGTATTGTGCACATTAGGATCCAAAGAAGTTAGTAATGATAAAAATACAACAGTTCCAACACTAGATATCTGCAAATATGAAATCTTTGGACAATTAACAAGATGTTGGCATAAGGTCTAATTAAATAAAAAATAACTCAATGATACTGAAAAATAATTCACACTAACCTGTTGTGATGATTGAATGTCTCGAATGGGAATGTTAATGTCTGCATCATGGTCCATGCTCAACCTTGGAGTTGGTGGGACGCTAACATTTGGTGGTAGGATGATAGATGTTGCTAAAGTTACTGAGTTTTGAAAAGATGCACCTTCTTTTTTATTGGAAGACCGTTTAGTTCTTGGACCTTTCTCACATCTTGATTGCTTCCTCATGGAACGAGGTTGTCCCTTCCTTTTAACACATCTTGGACTATGAATTTCACTTGGGATTGTTTCAATGTCAGTTTGCTCAGTAGATTGTTGTGTTGATTCAAAGTTGGAAGTGGTACTGATTGACTTCATAGGAATGGTTATGCCATTATTAATAGCAAACAAAGAGAGGTTATCAAATAATTTTTTTGCAATTTCTAGTGACTAACAAGCAATCTCAGCAATACCAGCATCAGTCTTGCACAACCAATCACACCTATAAATATGGGGTTCCTTATCCTTTTTGTTGTATGATGCTAAAATATAGGTATGTTTCCTCCTTACATTTTTAGGCCACTTTTTCAAAACATACTTGATAGGGACTTCTTTAACTCTCTCTTATGCAAGGACAAAAAGAGAATGTCTACACAAAATACCCCTAAATTCAAACAAGAAGCAAGTGCAGGTCACTTCAACACTTTCACGGTTGTAGCACACAATAACACCCTTTCTTGGCTTATTCCACCACGAATGCACTCCTCCATAATGTTGTAAACACATGATTTGTCATTGATTACCACATCCTTCCCTACACAACTCATTCTTCCTCTAAATTCAGTTTGAACTCCAGCAAACTTTGCATGCGTGTACGCATTTTGAAATTCTCGTTTAATGAATGAGTGAGATCCGCATGGAATTATTGTGTTCAATGATATAAAGTCTGCTTCGTACTCTTTTTCCGCTTTATGTTGTAGTGCATTGTCGTACTGGTTGACAAATTGTTGCAGAGTTGTCTGAGAATTTATGTGAATTTATGTATCCGTTAAAGAAGGAATTCATCCCTTCACTTCTTTGAGTTGTAGACATGCTTGCCCAAAAATCTTTCTTAAGGTAACAAGGAACCCATCAATGTCGATCATAAAAAAGGGAATGAAGCTAGTCAATGTCTCCCAAGCCAAACTTAGAAATAAATGTTTCCCATTTGAAGACACATTCATCAATAGATTGAGATTCATAAATCAGTTCTTTAAGGTCTTCTTTGATGTATTTGTATGTTGCATATCCTTGTAACTTCTCTGGAATTTTTTTCATTATATGCCACAAACATAATCTGTGTCGAGTTATAAGAAACACAAGTTTAATGGCATTTCTCATTGCCTTACATTGGTCTGTGACAATGCCCTGTGGTGCTTTGTTGTACATACACCTTAGAAAAGTTTCAAATAACCAAACAAATGAGCTTGTGTCTTCTGAAGATAACAACCCACAACCCAACAGAATAGATTGTCCATGGTGGTTGACACCAATAAATGGGGCAAACGGCGTATCATATTTATTTGTCAAGTATGTAGTATCAAATGAGATCACATATCCAAAATATTCATAAACAGCTCTACTACGGGCATTTGCCCAAAACACATTCCTTATACAATTATCATCATCCATGTCTATTTCATAAAAGAAATTTTTATTCAATTCCCTCATTCGTGAAAAATGTGTCAGAAGGGATTTCCCATCATCACCCTTTGATAATGCCCTTCTTTGATATTTCAAGTAATTTCTAATATCTTGTTCTACAAATTCCATATTTTCATATCCTCTTGAAGCACAAACCAAAGACCTAAAACTCTTATTAATCCTCACCCCCGCCTCATCGTTAATATCAAGAGCTCTTTTGCCTTGTAGATTGATCTTTCGGTTGCCTCTAAATAGCCTTGATTTTCTAGGACTTAGATCATGACAATGAATATCATTGAATGCAGAAATGTACCACTTGAAATCTTTCCTAGTAACAGCCAATCGTGCTTAACAATCAATTGCTTGTGTAGGTTCTGTACTAATATCAGTAGGAATGCGGGAAACATATTTTCCTGCCCTTGAACGAACCATGACAATGTATCTGATGTTCTTGTCTTCGTCAGTCTTTGAACTTCGTGTGTGAACACCAAATCCCTTTGAAATTGCATATTGTCGATAAAAACCTTCACATCCTCGACACTGTCAAAACACATTCCAATTGAAGGTTCATCTAGGACTAGGCTTTTTAAGGGTTCTTCCAAGATTATATGTGCATCCAATGAAACAATATTCTCCTCCATTTTTCTGTAGGTCGCACATACAATGCTATTCATAAGTTACATTATAAAATGGTAATTTCAGAATAATGCGTGACATATAAACTTTGAGTGAACTATAACAACCAAAATATAGGTGTAGGAAAATTTAATTTATTAAATGAAAATGGTATAACAGAGTCCATGGAGGCTAACCCTAGCAATAAATCATCACTCCAACAATATCAATTACTTTTACTTCAAAATTAAACCAGTAATAACTCACAAATCTAACCTCTGAGAAGATGTTGTAGAGATGAATTTATTTGTGAATGATAAACTTTTCGTCAAGTACCAATGTTGATCCTTTGTTGCTGTCGTTGAAACATTAAAGGGAACTGAATGTTTAATGCTTTGTTGAGAAAGAAGGGAAAATGCAATGAAGAATGTAGACGAAGATTTTCTGATGAAAATTAATGATGAGTGTCACTTCATTTCTTCTTTTACAAGGAAACATTAAATGAAAGATAACATTGCTGATACACTTGATAAAATATTCCAATTATACCCTTAATCTTTTACGAGGAGAAAGACCTTTTATCAAATAAAATATTATTTCAAACTCCACCTCAGCAGCATCAAGAGGGAGTTAAATAAAATGGTAGTATCAAACTACCATTTTCCTTTATGAAAACAGTAACTAAATGCATGCATATAAATAGAAACATGTCATGAACCATTTGTCAGATTTATATCCCTATTTAGACGTGAAAATAGCCAAACTTAATAAATGATTTTAGTGTACGTCATTGTTAAATAATTAAAATAGGAGTTATTCGTCTGATTCATTAATTATTTATTTTTAAAAAGTTAAATGAAGATTAGATTTAGTTAATTGAACCTGAATTCCATTAAACTATCCATTACAATTTCGGGTGGTGAGTTCAACCAATAAATATAATATATTTTTCGCTACTATTTAACTAAAGAACTACGATTCAAAATTAAAGAAATACTTATACAATAAATAGAAAATGGATTATCTTTCCCTTTCTCATTTAAGGATTTTTATAATTCTTTCTCCTCTTTTAAGGAATGTGCATTTCGTGCATATTTTTCGCGACAATTGAGATGGTTCCACGTCCACAATGTAAAACAAAGAGTGTGGATGCCATCAAGAAATGTGACCATGATCCCCATGTTATTGCTGTTGTGGCCAAATTATTCTGGCATGATAGGAAGAAAAACCATGTCATAGCTGTTTTTCCGACCATAATTCAATATGAATGTCTTAGTATGCTCCATGCAATGCGGACAAGATAATTTACCATGTGTGCTCTAACCGGATAACATTTCATATGTAGGGAAGTCATTAATAGTCCACATCAAAGTCGTTCTCATAAGAAAATTTTGTTTTCTTGAAACATCATACGTCCAAATACCATTCCACAATTTATTCAAATCATCAACCAAAGGCTCCAAATAAACATCTATGGATGCCTTCAGATTAAATGGACCTGGTATTAGACACGTTAAAAACATAAAAGGATTTGTCATACACATCTAAGGTAAAAGATTGTATGGAGTAACAACCACGGGCCAACAAGAATATGGTGAAGACGACACATGAATGTATGAATTAAATCCATCCGAACATAGTCCAAGTCAAATGTTACATGGATCACTGACGAAGGATTGATGCTTTCGATTGAAGTGCTTCCAGGCTTCACCATCAGATGGATGACGTAGCATTCCTTGAGTTTTCTTCTCATAATGCCATGTCATGTGTTGTGTTGTTTACATTTAAGCAAACATTCTTTGTAATCTTGGAATTATAGGCAAGTAGAACATAAACTTCAATGGAATTGGTTTTTTTTTGCCTTTGTCCTGGATGGATTGTGTAATATCGAGCATGTCCACAAAATTTACATTCAAGCAAGGATGCATCATTTTTTTCCATTATCATTGTCATAAAAAAGCATACGTCCATTCACATAACAATCAATTTTCTTGGACTCCAATCCTAACTTTGAAACTAATCTCTTGGCTTCATAATAATTCTTTGGCAAAGAATTATTTGGTGGTGTTAGATCTAAGTAGAGTTTTGCCATACTGTCCAATGCTTCGTTGGGAACGTGCCAATTAGATTTGCAAGCCAAAAGTCTAATGCATACTTACAGTTTTGATTCTGTTACCCTTCAAATACAGGTTAAATTATGAAATAGTCACTAGCTTAATGCCTTGAATAACGACAATGTAATCGTCTCGAACATCGAAAGTGACCTTGATGTACTCGTCGGTGAAGTAAGACTTGGTTTTCTGTGATGTGCCTATGAAGTGAGGTGACGAGGATTCTAGAGAACTAAAGGATGCCATTTTCGCCTTCACTCTCCGTTACTATCGTCACTTTGGTTGTTGCGATTGAATGGGTGAAGACTTCGTCAGAGAATGTATGAGCGAGCAAATCATGGGAGTACACAATAAAGAACTGATGGTGGGGGAATAGAAGGAGAGAACAGAAGTGACGGGGAAACATGATCCCTACGACCCTATTGAATCGAACTTCCTTCATGTTGAGAAGGACTTTGGATATGGTGGTCGGGAAACGTTGCACCGATTGTTCCGGAAAAAAATCAAGTATTTATTATTGAAGACAAAAATTTAAAGAACTCTACTAACCTAACGTGAAATAAGGAGCACTGAGGCCAACAATAATGGTTGCCTTTAAGCTTGGGAGTTAACATTTAATTTATAGACAATGTGGTTAAAAAATAATAATCGACTTACAAAATATCTTTTAATAAAATATCGACTAGTAACAAAACAAATTTAGGCCAAATTCTTGGCTCCATAAACTTTAAATCATATTTAAAACATCTTATTTATTTTAAATATACCAACTTTACTCTTAAATTATTTTCTAAAATTTTAAATATATAAATTAATATATATATATATATATATATATAATTTTTCAAGTAATAATTTGTCTTTAAACTTAATATAAAAAAATGGAACAGACTTTAATATTTTTTTCATCATATACTCTATCACAAAATTTGTCTGATAAGATTCATGACAAAAAGAAATCATTAATTGTCACATAATGGTCTCACACAATTAGTTTCAAGATATTTTTTGAGATGGATTTGTATTTGTAACAAACTACATATTACAAAATAAACTAAATTTTAATGAGGAAATTTTCATTTATCATAAACTGCCACAATTTAAAAAAAGAAGGGCTGAGTGAAAAATTTATAAAATAAATAATGAAACTGAAACTCGTAAATAAAAATATTATAAGTGTTTTAAAAGAATAAAATAAGAGTTAAAAAGAATTAATTTACCAGGAGGGTTCAAACAGTAAATAACTGTTTGTATATGTCTACAAGGTTCTACCCATAACTAACCGCCATTAGTAGAAGAACATAGCAGACGTTGCAGCAGTGTGAGCCATGAAATGTTTCTTTGATCTCTCTCTCTCTCTCTTCAATGCGTTTTTGATTTAATGGTTGAACTTCATTTAATCGCTTCATGATTCTTCCTCACTTCAACAACTTTCTTCTTCACGGACCACCTTTTCCTCTCACCACAAATGTGGCGTCGAAGCTTCTCCAAATTCGCCGTTAGAGCTTCCGGTTTAGGTTTTCCGACGCGATCTTTCTCGCGCGAGGCGGGAAAGAGGTTCGCTGCGTTGTGGGGAAACGGCGATTACGGCAGATTGGGTCTCGGCAACTTGGATTCGCAATGGAAACCCGTCGTTTGCACAGCCTTCCGCAACCAGAACCTTAAGGCCATTGCTTGTGGCGGTGCTCACACTCTCTTCTTAACAGGTTCGCTTTTCGTTCCTCTTTATCAAATTGGTTTTTCGTCCATTTTCTTTTATTTATTTGTTTATTCTATCTATTAAATTGAGCATTATTAATGAAAAAGGAATATTGAGTCGTTTTCTTCTTGATTGTTATAACAATATTATGACGTCGGAAGGGTTAGTCTTCTGTGGTACTATGGAGTGCAATTGTTTGGGGTTCGTGTGTGAATTTTGTAGGGATGCCATGGATTTTTTCTTGGGTTGATTGGAAATGGAATGTCTTTAACGTCCTACTTGCTAGTTTAGCTTAGTAATAATAGTCATCACTGTGCTATTGGGTTGGATGATACAATATGACGGTGTCTAAAATTGGTGATGAGTCACTATTGAAGAGTCTTCGTAATGTCCGTGTAGGGGCTCACAATATTGTCTTCCTTTCGCAGACGATGGATGTGTATATGCAGCTGGTCTTAATGATTTTGGGCAGCTTGGTGTCTCAGAGAGTAAGCACTACTCAGTGGTATGGTTTGTTTTGCTTTTTTTAGCTGTATTTTTTTGTCTGTTGAACTTATCACTGCTGCAGTAGATTGTTTTTTCTCGATTTTTTCTGAATGCATGCCCTCTGGACATAAGTAGGAATCCGGAAAATTTACTTGACAGCATTTTCCATTTTTGGATATCTCAGGAGCCACTTCGTGTTTTTGGAGAGGAGAAGAAAATTGTGCAGATCTCTACTGGTTATAATCATTCTTGTGCGATCACAGGTCGGTGCTTATGCATGGTAGCGTTCGCCTTTGAAACTTGTATTTGAAATTTTTTTTTTGTACATGTCTTGTACATGAATAATTTACTGTAGAAGTTTTGTATTTGATATTGGATGGCTTCTTTTTTCTTCAAAAATGAGTATTTAACAGCTTTAAGTTCTTTTATCTTCTGAATTATTGCATATTCTTTACCTTCCTATTTTTAAATTTGCCCCATGTCCACCTTTCTCTGTTGTCTCTGTTGTAGTGGATGGAGAGCTTTACATGTGGGGAAAAAACACAAGTGGGCAGCTTGGACTTGGAAAAAGTAAGAACTAAACCTGTATTAGCATTTAATGGATCTAAAGAGTTTTTTTATCCTGAACCTACTCATATTATTATGCTTAACTTTAAAAACTTGATACTCTAGAGCTGTTAAAGGTGCTCAAAGAAAAAAGGATGGCAGGTAACTCTGTTTTCCTGAAATGTAGGGGCTCCAAACATAGTTCCTTTGCCTACTAAAGTAGAATACTTGGATGGAATCAACATTAAAATGGCAGCTCTGGGTTCAGAGCACACTGTCGCAATTAGTGGTATGCAATAGATACATCAAATATTCATAATATCTTCTCAATTGTTGTTATTGAGTTCCTCTCTGCAAGCATGACTATAACTTGTACACTGGATACTCATAATATCTTTTCAATTGTTATTATTGAGTTCCGCTTAGCAATCATGAATATAAAGTGTACACTAAATATATAGTTTCTCAATTGTTGTTTGTTAGTTTCTCTTAGCAATCTTAGCAAGCTGACCGTAGATTTTATACTAAATATGCAAATACATTCTCAATTGTTGTTATTGAGTTCCTCTTAGCGTGCTGATCGTAGTTTCTACATTAAATATGCTTAATATATTCTCAATTGTTGTATTGAGTTCCTCATATCAAGCATGACCGTAGGTTGTACACTATATATTTATAATATCTTCTTCTCAATTGTTGTTTCTATCTTTGCTAGATGGTGGGGAAGCCTTTAGTTGGGGAATGGGAGTGTCTGGTAGACTTGGTCATGGCCATGAGTCAAGCATCCTAGGATTCTTCAGAAGTTCCAGGTTCTGCCCCTTCATATCTTGAACAATTTTTAGTTCTCATTACTTTGTACCTCTGCTATTTGTTATATTATGTTTAGCTAATTGCATTTTATCTCAAGTGATTTGGTTCAAAAACACTTTGGCACTTCGTGGTAAAAATTTTTTATACTTCACCTCCTTATTGTTTCCCTTTTAAGACATAACAAGCCGCCCTTTTAAGACATAACAAGCCGTGTGCTATTTTCCATCCCTTTTTTTTTAATGGAGTGTACATTTCCCCCCCCTTTTAGGACTTGCTGTAAAGTTCTCTAGTTTTCATTCTTCGGTCAGAGATTGATAGTCATTTAGGCTTGTGGCTTAGCTTGCATTAGGTCCAGGTCAAGTTAGGCTTTTTTATGGAATGAACTAGGTCAATATGTTTGCAAAAGTATGTTTGATTAGAAAGATCAAGTTTTAGGTATTTGGAGAAGTCTATTGGTCTAACAAACCAATTGTAAACATTTTTTTGTTAAACTTTTTATAATGTATTAAATCATATATCATATATTTATTTACTTCGATTAATATTAAACATGTTGATCTACCTAAAGAGTCTAGCCTATGGCTTGTTGAAAGATAAAGCATAATTGTGAAATAAACTTTTAAATAAGTTATCATGAAGATCAGTTTAGACCCTAAAATAAGACTTACATCATTATAAACAAGTTAGGCTCGACTTAAATAAACCCTAACCTATTTCCATTTTTGTCTCATGGCTTGAGTAGTAGTGGCTATAATTTCGTAATTTGTAATTTGTTTTACATTGACTTTTTTTACTCTGGTTTGTGTTAGATATATTAGATATCTTAGATATCTTATCTGTATCTTCTATCTCTAGTTTCTTGTTATTATTATTCTTTATCTTGTATGTTGGGTTTAGTCCATGTCTCCTTTACTATAAATACATTATCCTATGTGTAGTTTTACACAAGGGAGATTAATCCCAATCCTATTTTCACTCTATTTAATAGTTTGGAACTGAACCGTCATAAAACTTTCTCTAATTGTTAAGTGTTATTGAATTTTTAATTTAAGTATGGTAACATTTTATTTAATTTTTTGTGTTTTAAATGTAAAAAACCTATATAAATTTTCATTTTATTTTAGCCTTTAGCATCATAGAAGTATAATATTCAACTTTTTGGGGTTAATATGTTTTTAGTCCTTAAACTTGGCGGCAAAAATTGGAATTTGTCGACACCAGACTTTGAAAAATTTTGGTTCCAAACTTTGATACATTTTATTAATATTGGTTTGACCACTATTGAACCTTGAACTAGTGCTTTGAGATGTTCAATCACCGCTCTGTTTAAGCAAAACCTTATTCAGATCAATCAGTTTCCACCCATACATGCTTTTAAACAAGAAGCTTTGAGAGGCATAAAGAAAGCTGCATGTTCATTTTGATAAAAATGCTGTTGAGAATATTGGCTACATAGATGCATATGTAGGCGGGTAACTTACGTAATTTGAGTGACTGCAATTTGGGTTGTCAAAACAGACCTCCTCCATATATAATATATGTAGTGGGGTAAGCTTTGGACATAGATTGACTGACTGTAAACAATAAGAGAAAAACAGATACAGCAAAACGGAAAAATACATGATTAATTGATAAACATTCATTTTAAAAAGTAGATTATACAAAAACTGACATATAATTTAGCTTATATAGAACTTGAACCAAGCTAATACGGAATTTATAGCTATTGGACCAAAAAGAGGTGCAATTTTCTCTTTTAATAATGGTTTGTACTTATTCATTTTTTGTCATTGACTTTGTTGTTCCAATTTACTGAACTGGTTACATGCATAAGCCTATTTGTTTATTTTCGTCCACTTTACTTTTAATGACATAAAAAATGTAATTTCTGATAGGTTTGAACCATGTTGAAATGTAATGTGATTTAATTATTATTATTATTATTATTCTTTTATATGTACCAGCTTTAGAATTAGGGTTTAACTTAGTGCCTTGCCTGTTTTTGTAACCTATATATATATATACACACACACACACACACATCAATCAAAATCACGAAAGTGTAGTTTGGCTACATTGTGTTTACTCCATCTTATTTATTCAAGTAACCAATTTGAGTTCGGTACAAAGACAGGACACTTAGAATATATTGAAGAATACCTTCTGCACTCAAAACATGTCTGGAGAATTTCTAAATTGGAAGTGTTTATGAAATAACTATGTAAACAGTGTCTGTATTTGATACTGGAGTTAATTATCCAAACAGAGCTGCTTTGACTATGATCTTATACAAATTGCAACCTTTACTGTGCTATTCATATTGTGTTTCTGTGTTGATATGCTTTTTTAATATATGCAGTGAGTATACCCCGAGGCTTATAAAGGATCTTGAAGGAATCAAGGTGTGATGTTGAATGGATTGCCTTTTTGCTTCTAATTTAAGATGGTTATATTGGCTTCTAATATTTAGCTTTGATCTTTAATCTTTTGCCTCTATTGTTGGCTATGCTTAGGTAAAATATGTAGCTGCTGGTTTGCTAAATTCAGCTTGTACTGATGGTACTTGAATCTAGTTATAGCTTCTATCTTGTTATTTTTTTTTATACCTTGTATTACTCATTGCGAATTTCTCTACCCTATCTTGATGAAAATTTTGCAGAAAATGGTTCTGTTTTAGTATTTGGTGAAAGAGGAATTGCAAAATTGGTAAGCAATTAGTATTTTCTTTTTCTACTCATTGTCTTCTGCTTGTAGTGACTAATATTATTTTCAATCCCTCAGCGTTTAAAGGAAATGAGTGATGCGACAAGACCATCCATGATCAGTGAACTTCCATACTCAAAAGAAGTTGCTTGTGGTGGCTACCACACCTGTGTCGTGACAAGTAATTCGTCAGTTTCAGAACTTAACCTTGTGTTGATTTGTTTGTAATCATTTCTTTACTGTTTCATTATATTGTTTTGTGTAGATTCAGGAGAGCTTTATACCTGGGGTTCAAATGAAAATGGGTGCCTTGGCATTGGGTATTGTTTCATACCTAAGACTTGTTAGTTGGTCCTTTTCATTTTTGGCGTTTACATTCTTTTTTGTATATGCCTGTTAGTGTTCTAATTCTTCAAACTATTTTTATCCAGCTCCTCAGATGTCATTCATCTACCTGAAAAGGTTCAAGGGCCATTCTTGAAGTCTTCTGTTAGCCAGGTTTCCTGTGGTTGGAAGCATACTGCAGCCATCTCTGGTAAATTGTTCCCTTGAACAGAAAATAATTCCAATTAAGTTGTTTTTATCTTGCCATATTGATGTAAAGGCTGCTTTCTTTTATTACAAAAGAATAATTTCATCAAGACCATATAAAAGAGATCAAAGAAAATATCAAGGAAGCAAAGCTAGCCAATCTCATAACATATTTGTAAGGGAAGCCCTTTTAAAGATTTTCCATGCCTGCAGCAAATATTGGCCAATTGTTAGAGGTAGCCAAAAGTCAAGTTTTAATAAGTTGAAAAAGGATAGAAAAATAAATAAAAGGGAATTTGAGGTGAATCAGGTTGGAGAGGTTTTAAGCCAACTTCCAACCTGAACTAACCAGGATGGACATAACCTGGATACCTGAGTCAAGCCAGTTTTTCAAGCTTCAGTTGAGTTGGGTGGATTTAGGAGTATATCCAACCTATCTCCACCCATTCCAAATGCTAGTCATGGTCCTACTAAACTTCTCATAGAAATTTCCATAGATGTGATGGTTACACTTAATCACATTGTTAATTTTGATGTTGACTCTAATGATGTGGAAGTTTGTTGCTCACCTAGCTGTCTCTAGTTCATATATGGTGAGTTTAGAGAGAGACAATGGAAAAGTTGATTGATTTTGCTTTAGGTTTCAATAAGCATCTGCGTATATAAATTCTAAATGGACTAAGTGGGGACTATTTCGTAGGCATAGATAAATGGGTGCTGCTTATTGAATACTAGTTCCTATGAAAATTAAATGCATTTAATTTGTGATGTTTAAACTTGTTTATCATATAAATTGCATGTTATTCTAATAGTAAAAGAGGCCAGACATAGGAAATCATACTCTTTGTTATGTGCAAATTTGCTTAATTATTTGGGAGAATCTGTTATTTTTAAAACAAAGCAGTAAAATAAAATAACTCACAATAACATCAAAATAAAATAAAAATAACTTACGGTAGGATTTTGATCGTAAATTATTTTAAATAACACTTAGACTGACTTGGGAGACCAGACTAGACGACTGGACCATATTGCCCAAACCTCTGAATCCCTTGCATAATGGAAAAAGCGAAGCTCACTTACAATTATAATGACGAAGGAATTAATACATAGTTTAGTACTAAAATAATTAGTAAGAATAAGCTTGTCATTTGTGGCTAAATAGTGCGATTACCACTAAAAAGCCATCGGAATGAAATTTGACACGTTGAATATTCAGGACAAAATAACAGAAGAATACATCATTAACATGCCACACAATAATGGACTGTTTTGAAGACTAAGACCGGGAGCCCCCACTTTTGGCAATGTACTAAATAGTGGAATACCAAGAAATAAATAATTATCCATAAATCAAACCTTTAATTTACTGGATAATTGGAGACACAGGGCATATAAGTGAGGAATGTGAAATTGGAGACTTCCCGATCAAATCACAATACCGAATTCCTGAAATGTCCTTGCAATTGGAACATTTTAGTTTGCACCATCATATACAGGTGATGATGAGTCATTCCTCTCACAGCCACAAAACTCGTTTGACAAGTTGTGTTCTATGATCAAGTTATACTGCTTTTTATTACATTTGTCATGAAGGCAGTAAATTTCCTTACAGGAATGAGGATATGTGGACTAAAAATTAGTGATGAGTTTCTTGACTCCTAGAGAAACTTGATCATTTTTCTAATTTGTTTCAGTATCTGTTGATGTTCTACTTTTTCTTTTCAATATTAAAATTTGCGTGTCTGTGTTAACTGCAACACCGTTTACCGATTTCTTTAGAGCTGTAGGCTCTCTACGGAGATTTGATGGTGTAATACATAGCTTCTTTTCTTTTAATTGTACAAGTTGTGAATTTTTTCCAGATTTCTTTGACAATTTTTTTTTTAAGTTCATTAAAATTTTAATTTCCTCTAATATGTAAGACTTGAACTCGGTGTTTACACTGTACTTGTTGGAATTTTCATTGACTTCAGAAGGAAGAGTCTTCACATGGGGTTGGGGAGGTTCCAATGGGACGTTCTCTGAAGTTGGACATTCTTCCAGTGGACAATTGGTATGCTTCTACTTCTCAAATAATTTATATATCCTAGTATTAGTACAATTGTACCAAAGAGCATGTTATACATTCATACACAATGGTCCGAATGCCAATTCTCTGACGTTGACAACAAAAGAGAACCAAGAATCCTAGAATTTATCTAGATTAACGGGAAAATGTACAATTAATAATGACTTCATGATGTATATAAAATTTGCTCCTCACGCGCAAGCTTTTTAATTGAAAACATATTTCCTTATAGAAATGAGGGATCTGATAAGCCATACTGATCCATCTCCTAAGTTAATTGATTAGTTTGTGGTCTTTAATATTGCCAAGTGCACAATTATCTGCGTTGCAAGTGCAAATAACCGTTCATGCCTTCGCTCAGGGTCATGGAAGTGATGTGGACTATATAAGTCCTACGAGAGTTTGCTTTGGAGAAGACGTGAAAGCGTTGCAAGTTTCATGCGGGTTCAATCATACAGGTGCTATACTGGAATATGCATAGGTTATCTGCTCCAATAATTTACAATTAATGGTATTTATTTAAGAAGATTCAGAGGCGTGATTAATCTCCCAGTGTTTGTTCTATGTATCACCATATTAACAAAAAAATATATATCTTCTAATCCCTCCGGGAGGATCCTGAAAGTTGCATATGCATATACTGTACACATGTTGTATTATACCATTCTTTTCTCAGAAATAGAGTCACAAATAAAGCTTCGTAAATGTACAATACTTGTAAAGAACGAGCATAAAACATTGCTTCAGATAAAATATCAAGGAAATGGTTGCATACATAAGCAAAAAAGGAAGTTTGTAGTTTTTTTCTCCTTTTTATTTTTGGTTTGCTGTGTTACTGGTACTTACTAAACAGAGATAAATGCGTATGTGATTTGCCCTGTTTTTCAAGAGCAGTTAGTGAGATAGTTAAGTAAATGGTGATTTGGCAGTGCCAGCATAACAATTGAAAAGGCATTTCGTGAATTGTATGTTTTTAGAGATTCTCACGGATGTGGCTCTGCAATCCACCACTACATCCATCAAATGGGGAATGGGAATCCCAATAACATGGTACAGTGGTAAGAGTTAATAGTTATGGTTTGGCCCTCTTTATTGCACGATAGAAGGAACAATTAATAGTATTATTGCATGACAAGTCAAACTCCTTGCTCCTCTTTATTTTTTATACGAATAACACCTACTTTTATTTTTAATTACTGTGCTATGTCTATAATATTTACATTTTTTGTTTTTGTTAGATCATACAATTTTTTCCAGACTAATTGTTGGAGTATGAGGTCGATTATTTTTCAGACTATGTCTATGATTACTTTAGTAGATTGTTAGATCATACAATCTAAACTCTTGTATAAATTTATTTTAGGTTTAATAGTAATTTTTGTTTTTACATTTGTAACGTGATTCAATGTTTTTTTATTTATTTATTTTTTATTGATATTAATATACAAACATTAAATTTTTTTTCTATGATATAAGAATGAAAAATTCTTTAAAACCTTTATTTTATTTAGACTAAAGTGACATCATGGGAATATTTCATTGCAGCGACCGAGTTTTACAATAACCTACTCTTAAAAATAGCTTGAAAGAGTTTTTTTATAGGCAAAATGCTGTTTTAGTTGATTTTGAATTATTCCTTTCTTTAATGAATAATTTTAGATCTTTCTGCTTCGTTATTTTACTACTTTTTACTTTCTTCACATAATAATGTGTATTTTGTATTTTCAAGATTTTAAATATACTTTATATTTTATTTTCTTATAGAGTACAGTTTCGAGTATATTTTTACATAGAACATTTTTTTTATTCTGATCTGAGACGGCACATCCTCATTTTGCACATGTGCTCTGAGATAGTGTACCGTACATGATAATAAATGTCTGTTCTGACAGGTCAATACATTGTGAGATAAAATGTCAGTCATTTCCCTCAACCGTTTTAAAAGCAAGGTATTATTGTGTTATTATTATTTCTTTACTTCTTTGACTTCTACTCTTATGTTTCAATAAGTCTATTAATTTTGAAAATATGTAAATTGGTCAGAATTCTATTATATTTATGAGTACAATGTTCTTTTAGTAAAAATCCTTGTGATACTATAATTTGTATAGATTAAGGAGTGAAAAAAGAAATGAAAGACATAAGTGAAGTTTATCTTACTAGTATAAAAGAATGTAGAAATTATTTACGTTGTTATATTTTATTAACAATGTTATTTTCTTCTTTTTTTCAATTCAAACATAAATTTTATAAGAAAATCAAATAATTTAATTATTTTACCAAATACGAGATCTTTTGCTCCGAATATTTGGAACACATTATTCAATACTATGAAGTGATGTCAATAGATAAAAATACAATAGTACACCTTATGTTTATCAAACAACCATAAGAACAAAAAAAGTTTCAAAAGTTCACCTAATATGGAGAAAAATTCACTGTGAATGATAAATAATTTAAAAGAAAAAAGAGGTTAAACAACCAAACCAATAAAAAAGAGGTTAAACTATCAAACCAATATGTCCTGGATAATCATTCAATCCAATCTGAGTAAAAGATCCTTATTCTAAAGTACATATCATTAAAGAACACTAAAAGATAGCAACATAATAAACGTCATCATTCAAATCGTAAAAGTTTAAAATCTCATATAGAACACTAAATGTTCTATGTCAAAGTAAGATTCGTCGAATTCAATATTAAGGGCATTCTTTTCTGGATCCCGGGAGTAGTTTGGTCTAATCTTCAAATAATTGTTTCATTCATGATGAAAACCTTCTAAAAACTTAAGAAATTCATGTAACCAAAAAATAACACTAAAGCATAAACTCCAACTCCTATCAATATATACGTACATCAACATGTAGACAAATTCATCTTAAAGTTATTAACTTTCACAAATTACAGTTACAATGAACATTAAATCAAAATTCATTTTTATTAAAATAAGACTAATCCTTCTAACACTATCGACATTAACAAAAATAATAAAATTACAAATTAAAGCATCACAAATAATATTTACATGAATCCAAATGAACCCAAATTAACTTACAATGGAACCCAAATGAAAATGGACTTACTTTTTCCGGATAAGTAGGGAAATAGAGTTCTAGAAAAAACTTTTTAAAGTGTGCCCCTTATCGCCATACATCTTCTTTCTCCTCAAAAACACAAAGACCAACTCCAAGACAAAGCTCTCCAACAACCAAATAAGGTCCTAAATGAAGCTTCTGAAAAAACCCTCACACACAACTTAGAAAAATTAAATATAGAACTAAAGCCTGAAATACAAACCTAATAATAATTATGCATCAGGTCCTTTAATTTACTTTAAGGCCTTTGTACATCCCTCTTTTTTGTCATTCTTGTACAAAAGTTGAGTCTTTTTAGTCTTTTCGAAAAGAAGTATTACGATGTTTACTCTTTTGTCTATTTTGTCGACATCAATCTTTACTAGTGCAATTCTTTTTAATCTTTTCCAAATGTCAATTTCTTTAAAATTATAAGAAAATTTTTGATTAATGATCAATTTTAGTGACGAAAAATAATTAGTCATGGTAAGATCTGGGAAAATTAAGTAAAAAAATAAATATTTATTTAATAAATGTGAGGGAAGAAATCTATAAAGTAATTAATGCGGAGAATTTGTAAAACTAAGAGCTTTTAGAATTTAGGATTCTCACACGATAGAACATAATAAAGCACTAACCTATGGGAGATCTTGTGAATGTGCATTCTTCAATCTATAATCTTGTGTGCTTTTCAATCACCGTTTTTCAATCTATCTCTTTGTCTTTCTTTCTCTTCTCACATGTTCTTGATAGGTTACTGTGAAAAGAACCTTATGGCCAGAGACAGAACCCCAATCCCTATATAAACCAACGTCCATCAAGTTGGTTTTTTATTTTATTTTATCTTATCTTTATTTTATTTTATTATCACTTCTCATAATAATAACCAATAAGTCTTTAGATTTTATTAAATCATAATTGGACTCATCATAATATTTCAAATGAGTCACTAATAGAATTAATTCGTCAATTAATTCTAACATTCTCCCACTTGACTCATATGATGTCATAACATTATGTGATTTAATACATAAACATAATGTGCATTAAAAGATCTTGCATAAATTGGTTTCATCATTATTCATGATTAAAGATACAGAAACAATAAGAGTCATGGCGGTCACACATCATTTGGTCGACATGATTCCTTCCATGTACTACTATATCATCCATTTCTCCTTAATATGACCTTAAAAACGAGAAGTCCATAATGGGTTCAAACATAATGTCATTTTACAAAGCAATAACATAACATAATTTGTTTTCTTCATCATAATTTGCATGCATAAACATAAAGAAGAAAACACAGATTTCAGAAATTTATACATTAGGGAGCTCAGAGTGTCACATAAACATTAAAAACATTAACATTCAACATTTAACATTCACTAGTAGACATAATGCCCATATTCTTTACATGACCAGCATACAATTTGGGCGATAACCCTTTTGTTAAAGGGTCAACAATAATAAGATTTGTGCTAATATGTTCTATTGACACTTTACGTTTTTGAACTTCTTTAACAACAAAGTATTTCACACTAATACAAAGAAGGCTTTTAACGTCCGATATTTTCGGTCTTTAACGTCTGCCCAAACACCGACGTCGTATTGGGTGATGTCAAAATTGATGTCGAAAAACAGAGTCAGACGTTAATTAACGTTGGGGCCAGGAGAGTCAGACGTCAAATAACGTCTCTCAAGGTTCTATCAGACGTCAAATAGTGCTTTTTTTTTTTTAAGTTTTGTTGTTTTTACAACATTCTCACACCTGAAAATCAGAAAAATTCCATAATAGTTTCTAAAAGCTTTTCTTAAAAGTATTAACTTCCGTATTCCAGAACTACTAGTTAATCAATAACTAGAAAAAACCATTAAATCAAATGCCTTGTAGTTTAAAAAAATGAGTACAACAATATTGCATAGCTATGATAGTTTATACTACATAAATCTTTTAGGTATTTGTTATCCTCATGCCATCACCTTAATCTTATGTCGAGAGAAGAATATAACTCTAGCAGATTACAAGAGATGTCTCATAACAAAATTAGACCAAAGAGAAACAAAAGACATGAAAAAGAACATTATCTTAGTTACTTGCTGGTTTTGAGGTACTTGATTTAACCTTACCTCACTGACCCCTCTTAATGGAGAACTAAAGATCAAGGAGTGACCACCTAAATATTACTCCAAGGCAACTTAGAGGCCAGTTTAAAGAAATGTAAACACTTCAACATCATTCGTAAAAGAGAAAAATACTAAGAACTCTCATGTAATGAAAACATAAACTTTATAGTTCATGGAATGAGTCATCCTTCATTATTCACTCCACCCTAAATTCATTATGACTCATTTTCGTATGGAGTTCACAACATTGATCACCACATCATGCTCATTTACCCTCCAAATTAGATACGTAGGTTATCAATTCAATTTCAATTTAAATTTCAAATGCATAATTAAAAGTCTAAAAGGAATCCACATGAGAGTGTCTTGTACACTCTTTATAATCATACACATATGAAAAGAATTACCTGTAGTATGCATCATGCCATTGTAATCACAATTAACGCTCAATTTAGTAATAACCCTAAATTTAGAAATGAAAAACTAACCCCTTCTAGCAAAATGAAAGACGAACTTGGAGAGGGTGGCTTTAAGGTCTTTGCACGTTGTTAGCCAAATGGGGATGAAGAGCAAGTGGGACAAATCTCAAAAAGTTGCAAATGGAGATGAAAATGCAAAATATTCAGTTCAAAATGCCTAAAATCAATTCATAATCAAATCCCAACAAGTTTGGTGGTGAAAAATGTTCAAAACTCACCTAGATGAGGTTGGAATGGTGGTTGTCGATGGAAAACGCTTGCGAAAATAGTGAAACAGCACAGGGTTTCTGCGTTTCGCGTAGAGATAAGTAAAACTTAACGTCGGTGGTGAAGGAGTCCGACGTTAAGTGACGACGGGGGAACAACAGTCTGGCATCCTTTTTTAAATGACGTCGGGGATTTTTGGGCAGAAGTTAAATTACGTCTGATTTAGAATGGACAGACGTTAAATTACGTCTGATCTGGAATGGACAGACGTTAAAAAAAGTCTGATAATTTACAAAAAATGCCACCGATCATTTTTAACGTTGGACTTTTTTTTGGCAAACGTTATAGGGGTGACGTTATAACGCTTTTTTGTGTTAGTGTCAACTCCATATGCTTAGCACCTTTGGAATACTTGTCGTTTTTAGAAAGAAGACTGCTGCGGAATTGTCACAATAAATTTTCAGCAGCTTGGAAATACTGTCGACTACTCCAAGTCCTGAAATAAAGTTTCGCAACCAATTAGCCTGAACTGTGGCCTCAAAGCATGCCACAAATTTAGCTTCCATGGTGGATGCAACAATGACAGACTACTTCGCACTTGTCCATGAAATCGCTCCTCCGGCTAAAAGATACATATAACCAAATGTAGACTTTCTTGTATCCACACAGCCAGCAAAGTCTGAATCTGTATAACCTATCACCTCAAGGTGATCAGATTTTCAATAAGTAAGCATGTGATTCTTTGTTCCTTGTAGGTATCTTAAAACTTTCTTTGCAGTTTTCCAATGCTCCAGTCCTGGATTACTTTGGTATCTACCAAGCATACCAACTGCAAAGCTAATATATGGCCTCTTACATGTTTGAGCATACATCAAACTTCCAACAACAGATGCATAAAGGATATTTTCCATCTGTTTTCGTTCCAAATCATTCTTTGGACATTGCATGAGACTAAACTTGTCTCCTTTCTGTATTGGAACGAGAGATGTTGAACATTTATCCATTCTGAATCTCTCTAAAACTTTATTAATATATGCATTCTGAGACAAACCTAACAGTCCTTATGATCTATCACGGAATATTTCTATTCTTATCACATAGTATGCCTCACCCATATCTTTCATTTCAAAGTTATTAGAGAGGAACCTCTTAGTCTCACTTAATAGACCAAGATTCTTAGTCGTAAGAAAGATATCATCAACATACAAAATAAAAAATATAAACTTACTCCCACTGACCTTCAGATATATACACCGATCAACGATGTTTTCCTTAAATCCAAATGACACAATAGTATCATTGAACTTAAGATACCATTGCCGAGAAGCTTGTTTAAGTCCATATATCGATCTCTTAAGTTTACACACCATGTGTTCCTTTCCTTCTTCAGCGAACCCCACCGGTTGGTCCATATAGACATCCTCTTCTAAATCCCCATTCAGAAAAACAGTTTTAACATTCATTTGATGCAACTCATGATCATAATGAGCTACTAATGTCATGATAATTCTAAAAGAATCTTTCTTAGAAACATGCGAAAATGTTTCCTTATAGTCAATGTCATCTTTCTAAGTAAAACCTTTGGTAACAAGTCGGGCCTTGTAACGTTCAATATTGCCTTGAGAGTCACGCTTAGTCCTAAAGACCCATTTACACCCAACTCTCTTACATCCTTCTAGCAATTCCATAAGGTCCCATACGTCATTATGTGCCATTGATTTAAGCTCATCTTTCATGGCATCTAACCACTTATCAGAATTATTACCATTAATGGCTTCTGAAAAAGAAATTCGATCATTATCAATACTTAAGTCATTATCTGACTCTTGTAGATAAACCACATAGTCATTTGAAATAACAGACTTTCTATCTCTGTGACATCTTCTTAATACTATTTTTTGTGATTGTTCTGCTATTGGTTCATTATTAACCTGAGGATCATTAATTTGTTGTTCTTCTTGATTGCTGTGAGTTTCTCAACATGTGGAATAACAACTCTTGATAAAGAAGTACTAGGTATAAGAACTTATACTCTAACTTCCTTAATCTCCACATTTCGTGAAGCTTCACTCTCACTGGTTTCACCATTCTCAATGAACCGAGCATTTCCAGTTTCAACGATTCTTGTACTATGGGTAGGACAGTAAAACAATACCCTTTTGATTTTTCTGGATAACCAATGAAAAATCCACTGATTGTTCTTTCATCCAGTTTCTTTTCTTGTGGATTGTATATTCTTACTTCTGCCTGACAACCCTAAACATGCAGGTGTCTTAAACTGGGTTTCCTACTCATCCACAACTCAAAATGAGTCTTTTGAACAGCTTTACTAGGAACCCTGTTCAACAAATACATGGCAGTCTTTAAAGCATACATCCACAATGATAAAGGTAAACATGAATTACTTAACATACTCCTAACCATATCTAGTAAGGTTCGATTACATCTTTCTGATACATCATTTTGTTGTGGTGTGCCTGACATTGTGTATTGAGCACAAATACCACGTTTCTCAAGGAACTTAGCGAACGGACCAGGATGCTGTCCACTTTTATCATATCTTCCATAATACTCATCACCTCTATCAGACCTTACGATTTTCACTTTTCTGTCTAATTGCCTTTCCACTTCATTTATATAAACTTCCAAGGCATTCACTGATTGAGATTTCTCATACAGTAGATAGACATGTCCATAATGCGAAAAATCATCAATAAAGGTGATGAAGTACTTCTTTTTATTGAAAGAATTTACATTAAACGGATCACATATATCGGTGTGTATGATTTCAAGAAGCTGAGTGCTTCTCGTGGCTCCTTTCTTTGTGTGTTTATTTTGTTTGCCTTTAACACAATCCACACACACACACACACATTCAAATAAGTAAAATTTAAATCCGGAAGGATTTCATTCTTAACTAATCTTTGCATTCTTTCTTTGGAAATATGTCCCAAACGTTTATGCCACAAGTAAGCAAATCGTTCATCCACTAAACTACGTTTAGTGCCAACATTGTGATGCAAAGTCATAAGAGTTTCAACATATAAATTATCCAAATTCAATTTATATAAACCATCATAAAGTGTACCAGATCCAATCATAAAAGTACGCTTAAACAAACTGAAACAATCATTTCCCGAACTTAAAAGAATATCCAGCAATATCAAGCTTAGACAAAGAAATTAAATTCCTAGTGATACTAGGTACGTAAAAAGTATCCATAAGGTCTAAGTGATATCCAGTGTCGAGGATTAGACGATAACTCCCGACCGTTTCCACTGGAACTTTCTCTTTATTGCCCATGAAGATAAACTTCTCATTTGGGTTTATGGTTCGGGTTGTAAGAAATCCCTACATCACATTAGAAACATGAGTCGTACATCCAGAATCAATACACCACGTATTATGGGGAACTTCAGTTAAGTTTGATTCAAATATATGTAAGCATATGCTCACCTTTCTTTTCGAACCAAGCTCTACGCTTTATGTAGTCCTTCTAGAAATGTCCAGACTTCCCGCAGAAATGACATTTGTCATTTTTCTTCTGGATTTTGGTTGAGGACTCGTCAATCTTCAGTTTTACCCTTTCCATGTTTCTTAGCAACTTTCTTTCCAACAGCTCCTTGATTCTTCACATATTGAATAAAGTAGCTTCCTAAGTTCTTCAGTCGGGTCTCCTCCTGAACTAGCATACTGTGCAATTCATGCACATTCCACTTGTCTTTCATGGTGTTATAGTTCATCTGGAACGAACCATACTCAGACGGTAATGAGTTCAGAATGAACTGCACGAGAAAACCTTCATCCACTGCCATTCCTAGAGACTTAAGTCTTGTTGCGATATTTGTCATCTCGATCACATGCTCATGCATGGTACGTGAACTATCAAACTTCATAGTGGTCAACGTACTCATCAGTGTCCCAGCGAGAGATTTATCAGCAGTTTGGGAGCGCTCTTCCACAAATTTCATAAATTCTTTTGCGTCATCGGTTTTGGGAAGAGCTGACTTTATATTGCTTGCTATGCTCATTCTCATAAACATTAAGCTAAGTCTGTTTGATCTTGTCCAAGCTTTGTAATGGGCTTTCTCTTCATTGCTACTAGTATCCGTGATAGTAGCCGACTTTTCAACTTGAAAAGCTAGATCAAGATCCAACACACCTAAGTAAAATTGGACTTTCTCACTCCAGTCAGGGAAATTCAACCCATTAAAGACTGTAACAGACGAAGCATGCGAGTGTAAAGATACCAGAATAGAGACTGCAATTAACACATGCCTAACATTAATGCTTTGAGTCATAAAACTAAACATAAAAAATAGATTTAGACATAAACAATCATTCTATGCATACTAATGTTCTTCTTTGGGAGATCCAATAATACACAAACATAAACATAATGATGCTAATCATATTATAACATTATTGATAATTAAAATATGCATCAACTAGAATCATCTACTACCTTTGGGTATACAAATAAAACTAGTGACGCATACAAAATTATCTACAATCATGCTCATTAATTATAAGAATTATTAATCAACCTTTGGGCGATCCTGAAATGTCTTATAATTAATGAATTTCAATTAATCCATAAATTTAATTATTCATAAATTAACATCCATACTAAGGGTAATTGAAATAAAAAACATTAATAATTTGAAATCACAAAAACTTTAAAACTTTGGCCACTTTAGTGATTAACAAAATTTATCATACTTAATTTCAAATAAATAAATACACATTTAATTGCTATAAACTTTATATAGCATCTTCATTAATTTTAATTTAACAATAATAAACATAAATATTATTGCAAATTAAAATAAAATAATTAATTAAAAAAATAATTAATATTAATTTATTGGTGACATAAACCAATAAAAACATTACCCATTTTCTTGATGCACGTTCATACATTGGCAGTTTTTATTCCATTCACACATCCATTCCAAATTCATGTTCATGCGTTAGTTTTTCATCAGTTTTTCATTGGCACGTTCACACTAATAAAACTAAAACTTTCAATTGGCACACATTCACACAGTAACAGTTTTTAAACTTTCATTCAATGCCAATTAGATGTAATCACGCATGCACTATTCATTGATTCAAATCTAGCGCATCGATTCAATTTATGCATGTACTGTTCATTCGTATTCAATTTTAAAGTAGCATAAAACTTAAATAATCCTTCAAACTTTAATTAGGATTCATAAAAATTGGAAACAAACATCATAAAAGGAGAAACATCACACAATAGGAGAATCATAAATCCTACAACCTTGCTCTGATACCACATGTAAAACTAAGGGTCTTTAGAATTTAGGATTCTCACACGATAAAACATAATAGAGCACTAACCTTGATCCATGGGAGATCCTGTGAATGTGCATTCTTCAATCTATAATCTTGTGTGCTCTTAATCACTGTTTTCCAATCTATTTCTTTGTCTTTCTTTCTCTTCTCACACGTTCTTGATGGGTTACTATGAAAAGAACCTTATGGCTAAAGACAGAACCGCAATCCCTTTATAAACCAACGTCCATCAAGTTGGTTTTTATTTTATCTTATCTTTATTTTATTTTATTATCAGTTCTCATAATAATAACCAATAAGTCTTTAGATTTTATTAAATCACAATTGGGCCATCATAATATTTCAAATGAGTCACTAATAGAATTAATTCGTAAATTAATTCTAACAGAATTGTGCATATGCTTGATAATTGGGTGGATGTGAGTTCAAACCTTGATTAATGTTAAATAGTCCTTTTTATTCTTGGATTAAGAAGGGATGTTAGGGGATCTGTCATTTATTGTTTTAATGATATTATATGCAATTGCGTTATATATATTGATGCATGAAAGTCTTTTCCTGAACCAAATTCTTGTATCGTTTAACTTTTTGATGTTTGTTGTATGTGATTTTAGAGAGAGTATGTGAATTCTTGTATCGTTTAACTTCTTGATGTTTGTTGTATGTAGTTTTAGAGAGAGTATGTGTATGCTTGTAGTTTCCATTGTGTTGAGTTGTCTTTGTGAACTCATCACTACTATGATTATTATGATTCTTTTTTCTGCCTTGGTGTGATGTTAAGAGGTTTTCTTTTATATACGACACAGTTATGATTATTATTTACTATTATTATTATATTACTATTATTATTATTATTATTATTATTTTATTTTCTTAATATTATTGTTTTATTATTATTGCTTTATTTTATCATTATTATTATTGTACCACACCTAGCCTGACTCGACCAAATAAGTAAACAATATATGCACCAAGGCGGCCAAGCATTCAGCCTAGGCCGAGTCAGCCTAACTTATATCGGTTCTAACCTACACACATCGTCAAGGTAGCCGGTCGAGGCCGGCTACTCCAGCAAACCCGGTAAGATTAAAGCCCAGGTCGAGAACTCCTATAAACTTAGTGAAATAGAAGCCCCCGCGTTTAATAGGTCTTAAGGGCCTGGGTTAGGGCCCAGGCCCACTCATAGCCCAAGTTAGAGCCCAAGTCAAGGCCTGGCCCATGAGATAATCAGACATCATTAATGCTCTATAAATACGCGTGGACCCCAGTAATTAAAGGTACGCATTCATTAATCACTGATTTGACTCTCTGAGAGCTTTGACTTACTTGAGCTTCGGAGACTCTTCTGCAGGTAACCCCTCCTGGGTTCAAGCTGACATGTATCAACCGGGGAGAGGCCAACTGAAAAGATAGCGGACTACATGGTAAGGTGACACTTGTGTCTAACTCATCTTATTTGTTCTCTGCGGGAACAATTGGCGCCCACCGTGGGGCACGAGACGAACACCTTTAGTACCCATTTTTCTTTGAAGATGGTTTCCACCCGTAGCAAAGCTGGAGCGAACAAGCAAGCGGATGCTGGTCCCTCTGGACCTCCTGGCATCACCCCTGATCTGGCCGCCATCCTTGACGGCTAAGCAAAGATGCAACAAGAACTCGCAGATTTGAAGAAACGCAGCGCTGATGAAATGAAGGCATTAAGGCAAGAGAACTCTCGCTTGAGGCGAAGGATCGAGGCTGATCCCAATCTGAAGGGAAAAGCCAAAGAAACTTCTGAAGCTGTGAAGTCTCCGGCCTTCCAGCCCACAAAAGAAGAAAGTGAATACAATCCCACCCCTCACACATTCACCACCACCCAACAGACACCCGCTACCTCCACCCATCCCCATCACTTTCCACCTGGTCAACCGGGGCTTACCGCACCCCCAACCCCCGCCGCTACCCTCCCTACCACCCAGATCCCCTACAACATACCCACCACCCTACACACCACACATATTCCACCCTACAACCCACAATACCTTCCGACAGCCCACATTCCCCCTCACAACATCACCTCCACCTTTCCCACTATGATCAACCACCCCGTTCCACCTCACTTGCTCCTTCCTCACCAGCCCAGACGCCGTCACCCATTCACGGACTTTATCGCCAACACCCATCTTCCAGCCCAGTGGGAACCTTTTACCCTGGATCGCTATACTGGCGACACCGACCCCGACGAGCACCTTAAAGTCTACATCACCCACGTCGCCTTGTACACATCCCAAGACACAGTCTTTTGCAAAGCTTTCCCCACCACCCTCAAAGGCTCTGCCCTATAATGGTTCACAACTCTTCCGCCCTACTCAATCGACAATTTCGACGTCCTCTCCCACATGTTTTCCACCCACTTTGCCGGCAGCCGTCCCCATCAAACCACCATCATATCCCTCCTGGGCATCAGACAAGAACCCAACGAACCACTCAGAGCGTTCATCGATCGCTTCAGCAAAGCCGCCCTTCGTACACCACACCTCAACCAGGAGATGATTCTCCAGTGCATGACCCTTACCCTACAACCCGACCCCTTCGCCAACAACGTCTATCTCCACCCACCTGCCTCCACGCACGAACTCAAGTTGCGTGCAGCCGACTATGTCCGCATGGATGAAATGCAAACACTTCACACCAAATTCTGCAACGACTACGCAGCCACCACCGCCAACCCCACCCTACAACCTAACCCATGCCCTAACACCCGCCCACGCGAACCCCGCCAACCTCGCTTCACCAGATACGCCCCCCTCACTGTAGCCCGTTCCTGCATCCTCGACGAAGCCCTCCAAGCCGATCTAATCCCTCCACCGCGCAAGACAACGACACCCCAACGCCGACATGACCAAATATTGTCGTTACCACCGCAACCATGGCCACACTACAGAAGAATGCAAAGCACTTCAGGATAAAATAGAAGAACTGGTCCGTGCTGGCCACTTTCGCCGCTTCATCCATAGGGACGACCATTCCTCCTCCTCTCGATCCCGTCACCCCCCTCAACCTGACCACAGACGTCCACCACATGACTCCCGTCACAACAGCCACCCCACCCAACCCAACAATCAAGAACTAGAGCCCGCCCGTACCGACATCACCCCTGCCAACCCCCCTTACGAGGCACCATTAACACCATCTCCGGCGGCTTTGCAAGCGGAGGCTCCACCTCTTCTGCCAGAAAAAGACACCTCCGCCATATACAATCCATCAACCACATCACCCATTCCCCCTACAGACGCCGTATGCCTCCTATCGTATTCACAGATGATGACTTCCACGGCCTCGACCACCAACAAGATGACCCCATGGTCATCATTGTTGAAATCAAAAATTATGTTGTTAAGAAAGTCCTCGTTGATCAGGGCAGCTCTGTCGATATCCTCTACTAGGCCACTTACCAAAAACTCCAACTTCCTGACACCGCCATGGTCCCATACGACGAGCCAATATATAGCTTTTCCGGTGAACAGGTATCCACCTGGGGCTACATTAACCTCCACACCGTCTTTCGGATGGAACCCAGACCAAAACCATCCCAATCCACTTCCTTATCATCGACGCGCAAACATCCTACAACATCCTCCAGGGCCGTCCTACCCTCAATACCCTTGGCGCAGTCGTCTCCACCCCTTACTTGGCCATGAAATTCCCTGCCCCATCCGGCGACATCCTGACCATAGACTGCGACCAGCGCTTGGCACGCGAATGCTACATGGCCAGCTTGCGACCACAACTCCCAATCCAACAAACCAACCATATCGAACGACCCCTCGGTTCAAGCATAACCCTATCCGGCAGGACCTTGACCCCAGAATAGGCCGGGATGTCCGCCTTGAACCAGTTGAGGACACCTCTCCTCTAGAGCTTCCCAATGGTCACTCTATTAACCTCGACACCGGTTTAAACTCTGACGAGCGTGCCACCATCACCCCTATCCTCATCAACAACACAGATCTTTTCGCCTGGTCGGCCGCCGACCTCCCTAGAGTAGACCCCCTGGTGGCATCCCACAAGCTATCCACATATAAAGAAGCCCGCTACGTATCCCAGAAAAAACGCAAGCTTGGTGAAGAGCGTCGGCAAGCAGCCAAGGTCGAAGCCGACAAGTTACTAAGCGTAGGATTTATAGAAGAAGCTCAATACACCACTTGGCATTCTAACGTTGTCTTGGTGAAGAAAGCCAATGGCAAATGGCGGATGTGCGTAGACTACACGGACTTGAACAAGGCTTGTCCTCGCGACGCCTACCCCTTACCCAACATTGATCGACTCGTGGACGGCGCGGCAGGAAACAAGGTGCTTAGTTTTTTGGATGCGTATTCAGGGTATAACCAAATCCCCATGGCCGCAGCAGATATGCACAAAACCGCCTTCATCACGGACGATGCCAACTACTTCTATAGAGTCATGCCCTTTGGCCTCAAAAACGCTGGGGCAACTTACCAACGGCTAATGGACAAGGTGTTCAGCCACCTAACGGGGCACTATGTCGAAGTATACGTCGACGACATGGTTGTCAAGTCCCCAAGCCATCACTAACACGCTGAAGACCTGTCAGCAGTGTTCTCTGTGCTGCGCCAATATAACCTTCGCCTCAATCCTGACAAATGCGTATTCGGCGTTGACCGGGGTAAATTCCTTGGTTTTATGTTAACCCAACACGGCATAGAGGCAAATCCTGAAAAATGCAAGGCTATCATCGAAATGCGCAACCCACTATTGTTAAGGAGGTCCAACGTCTCATTGGCCGTCTCACAGCCATCTCTCGTTTCCTACCCAAACTAGCCGAACAAACCCAACCCATAATCTAACTCCTAAAGAAATCCACCCGGTTCACGTGGACTGATGATTGTGAACAAATTTTCTAAAAACTCAAAACAACCCTGACCTCCCCACCTATCCTCCACAAGCCAGACACCAGTCAACCCTTGTTGGTATACATCACGGCCACCGACTATACCGTAAGCGCCGCGCTTGTTCAAGAAATAGAAGGCACACAACATCTAGTGTATTTTGTGAGCAGAACATTGCAAGATCCCGAAACCAGGTATCAAATGGTAACAAAACTGGCCCTATCTTTGGTCCACGCGGCACGCCGCCTCCGCCCATATTTCCAAAACCACACCATAACTGTTAAAACCGACTACCCAATCCAAAAAATATTACAAAAACCAGATCTAGCCGGACGCATGTTATCATGGGCCATGGAACTGTCAGAATTAAACATCCGCTATGAACCTCATGACCCCATCAAAGCCTAGTGTCTTTTAGACTTCGTCAACGACCTACAACAAACACCCATAGAGGACTAGTGGACACTTCACGTAGATGGTTCTTCAAATCCAAGGGGCGCCGGCGCCGGCATCGTCTTAGAAGGGCCCAACGACATCCTCATCGAAAAATCCCTTCATTTTGCCTTCAAAACGTCCAATAACCAAGCCGAATACGAAGCCATCCTCGCCGGTCTTTCCCTAGCCCGCGAAGTAGGCGTCAAGAAGTTTACGTGCAAAACCGACTCCAAACTCACTATAGGTCATCTAAATGAGGAATTTCAGATCAAAGACCCCATCCTTCTACAATATTACCATCTGGTCCGTGCAGTCATTCAATCCGCCTTCGAACAAGTCTGCGTCGAACACATTCCAAGAACCGACAACGTCAGGGCCGACATCCTCTCCAAATTGGCCAGCACCAAGCTCAAAAACCACCACCGATCCTTACTACAGCAAACGCTGTCCACACCTTCCATCACACACACTTGCCAAAATTTAACCCACACCCCCGCTAACAACGTCACCCCCTCCCAAAGCCAAAACTGGACCACCCCTACATTCAATACCTCAAAACCGGCAACCCCCCCCCCTCGACGCGGACAAAACTTGGCTGGCTAAGGCCGCCAGGTACACCATGATAGGCGATGACCTCTACAAACGCGGATATGGCCAACCCCTACTTAAGTGTGTCACGGCAGAGCAAGCCCAATATATAATCAAAGAGCGACTCGAAGGAATTTGTGGTTATCATTCCGGTGCACGCACCATGGCTACCAGAGTTCTCAGAGCCGGATACTTCTGGTCGATCATAGAAGCAGACTACTAGGATCATGTCAGGAAATGCAAGCCATGTCAGAAACATGGCAACCTTATTCACCAGAAACAGGAACAACTACATCACATACTGTCCCCATGGCCATTCGCTAAATGGGGAATGGACATCATCGGCCCCTTCTCACCCGGCAAGGGGCAGGTGAAATTCCTAATTGTAGCCGTCGACTATTTCACTAAATGGATCGAAGCCAAGCCGCTAACTACCATCACGGCCCAGCAAGTCCAACAGTTTGTGTGGAAGGACATTATATGCAAATATGGCATACCACATACCATCATCACAGACAATGGCCGACAATTTATTGACAAGGAGTTAGCCAAATTCTACATCGGCCTAGGCATCAAGCACATCACAAGTTCTATAGAACATCCACAAACCAATGGGCAAGCAGAAGCAACAAATAAAGTCATCCTCGTAGAGCTACGCAAGAGATTAGATACCGCCAAAGGCCGATGGCCCGAAGAGTTGATAGAAGTACTATGGGCTTACAGATGCACCCCCCAATCATCAACAAATGAATCCCCATTCAGCTTAGTCTACGGCGCAGACGCCATGATACCAGTAGAAATTGGCGAACCGTCACTGCGCCGAGAACTATACGACCCAACCCACAACCACCAAAACATGGCCTTACATCTCGACCTTCTACCCGAACTCAGAGAAAAAGCCC
>Ga0214542_1003079_pt1 | contig 34336 bp, 16 predicted proteins | sample CNSS1metaG_FD_160096 | JGI IMG/M metagenome (GOLD analysis project Ga0214542, IMG submission 160096) | Root nodule microbial communities from cowpea collected in UCLA plant growth center, Los Angeles, California, USA - CNSS1 | ecosystem: Host-associated > Plants > Roots > Nodule | place: USA...
AAATTTTTTAAAATAATTAAAAAAAAATAAAAAATAAAAAAATAAATAAGAAAAAAGTCAAAAAATTCAAGAACTAACACGTGATATTTTCTCTGACGGATGTCTAGCCAAACTTAAAAAAAAAAAAAGACAAATATGAGACTTTTTAACAGAAAAAAAAAAGGAGCAAATTGAAATCAAAATGGAGATAAAAAACGTAATTAAACTAATATTTTAATAATAAAAAATTAAAAGTATAAATAGATATTTTATTAACATAAGTTTCTCTTGGACACGGTGTCAGAAGCTTTCTGTTGGCCAATAACGACCAAGTTGTTGGATACACAGAAAAGACACGTTCCTTTACTGGACACCCTGAATCCAATATGTATTTGCCACAAAATCAGGATGAATAAAAAAATTAAAAAATAAAGGAAATCAGTAAGAAAATCTTCAATATCTCCGATTAAAAGAAAATAAAATAAAAATCAGAAAATAAAACTTTTCGCATATTTCAATATCCCATTTTAGAATAAATTAGTTTATAAATTAGAGTATGATGATGCACAAGAATAACAGATAAGAAAAACATAAGAAAGAAACATTTTTTTTTACCGTAGAATAGTAGTTAGAAGTTCTTAAGAGAAGACGCAGTGTAAGTGGAAACAAAGAAACTCGTGACTTGGAAGAAGCTTTCTAGATGACAGAAGACGCAGTTGCAGAAAGAAAAAGCAACAAGACGCAAAGAAGAAGAAAGAAAGTCTCTAGAGGAGTGGAGAAGGAAGCAGCTGAAAAGGTGCCTTTAAACCATTTTTATAATTTAAATTTGAATATCCATAAAGGTTTTTCATTTAAAAACAACTTATATTATATTATTAAAAAAATTATGAACCTTGATTATAATATCTTCATTGTAGATCTGAACCTTTTCGTTAAATTTTTTTTTTCCTAATCACATTCTTACGAAACAACTTTTACATGTTTTTTATTTGAATTATAAAAAAACATCAAAATGAAAATCCAAGACAAATTTTCATCTTCACGCTTAGTTTCCATCTCTTTAGCTTTTTCTTACTTTACCTTAAATATATATAACAAATTAGTAAAATCATCATCAAGGCATTGGCGTTTCTTAATTTCTTTATTTTCTTTCTTTTTAGCTCTTTCTTACAACTCATCAACTATAAGCTACCAAAGAGAAACAAATTGTCTAGTTATACTGGTTAAGATGCTTTGATGCTCAAATAGTTAAATGTTTTAAACAATTCAAATATAACCTCATATAATTTTGAAGAAAAGTATATTTCACTTCAACATAAAGAAATCAACATAAAGTATAGTTTTATGGATTTTTTTGTTGTTGCTTGCATTAGAGTAATTTGGTTCGGTCCCATGGGATCATCAAACCTCAATCTTCGCAACAGACTCAAATACAATCAAAGCTAGCTTCCCCCTACCACAAACCATTTTTTCATGTTATGGCAATCATCATCACTCTTCCTAACCCTTAAAAGCTAACCACATATAATTAGTCCTCAAATAGAGAGAATTCATTAACTTACTGATAACATTTATGATTGTTAAGAGACAAGTTTGAAAAGGTTTTAACTACTCAAACATTGTACCATGATTTCTAGTATTTTAGGAACTACTTATACAATTTCATTATTCTAAGGATATGTTTAATAAATCTTTCCAAAAACATTAAACTTCTAGTTTATTTCCTGAGTGCACTGCACATTCAGTCTGGTATACTTTTAAAATAGTTGTCATTAAATTTGATAAATTGATTACAAAGGACAAATTGTAGTTAGATAAATGTAAAAATTTCTTATATTGTTGAGTATTTCATTTGAATTCTTAAATTATTTATGCAGAAGTTGTATAGTTGTTAAGAATACGTTTTATAACATTGAACTTAATGGTATGCAAATGATGAAACAGAATATGTAGATAGCTTGTGTTGGTGCCAAGGGATGTTGTTGCAAAATTCATTCATAAAGAAAACTCTATAACATTTATTTCTCATGATTACAAAAACTAGAGAAAATTAAAAGTTAAACATCTTCGTTATGCAAAGAAAATTTCACTGTACTGAATTGGAAATAGACAAAGAAGATAGGAAAGCATAAAGATGCTATCATCAACAATTGTGAAATTGCAATAGATATGAGTTTGATTTAGATGTCAAGAAAATTTCTAATTCTTCACTGATTTAGGCATTAATATAATTGATGTTTATTAATAACCATATTTTACTGTGTTCTTTCAAACAAGGAGTGAATTTTATAACAATCAATATATTTCTAATTATAAAAACTTTCTTAACCATTATTAGATCACTAGCTTAATTAGTCTCCATAAATTTGGTTTCATTCAAAATCAATGAGTCATCAATTACAAATGAAATGAAACGTGTACTTAATATCACTCTCAAAATATGGACAAAATAATTTGCGCCAAGAGACACACTCAACACTACATGCTAGTTTTAATCATAAGGCACTTGCGTAACAAATTTGTAGTTCACTAATTCTCTCTTCAAAGCACATGCCTTCTCCAATCGTACAATATGCACATCATTCTCCAATTGGATACTAACATATTTGTGTTGTTCTCTTTCTTTGCAACCTCATTGTTCGTCTTGAAGGTTCACACTAAAGAACCTAATAATAACAAAAAACAAATTGATCTTACATTAAGAAAGAAAAGATACAATAACACATTGAACAATATACATTCAGATTTATGAAAAAATAGGGTTTCATACCTTATGAAATTGGGAGTCAAGGTTTTTTCATGTTAACCAAAGAGACTAACGCGTAAATGGTATCATTTCTATTGTGTAATTGTTTTCAACCTCTGCGAGATGTAGCATAAAAGGAAATCTTCACAAGAAATGGGACCAAGTCACTTTTTGGAAGAAGAGACGATGTAAATTTTAATATATGAAATTTGAAAAAGGCAATGAAAGTTAACATGTGCGATGAGAGACTAAGTATACAAATGTAAATTTCAAATTTCTTACGATTTTTTATTTGCAAGAAAAATAATAACTAACCTATATCTAGATAATTTCATAATTAATATCAATGATTATCTATAAAATATGTTTTGTAAGAAATTTTTTATTTTGAAAAAATATTAACAAAAATATGTGTGTGCAAAAATATTTCAAAAGAAAAATCTATATATTTATTTACAAATTTATATCAATAAAAAAATTTGCAAAAAATCATTTAAAAATCTTACATTTTTTTGTGATCTTTTATTAGTAAGAAAAAATGACATAATTATATAAATGAAAAATTTGCAAGTAAGTATGGCAAGTATTAAGAATAGTTTTTTAGACAAATAATTTTACACAAGAAAAATCGCAAAATCGCATGTAATTTTAACAATATTGTTTTCTTACGAAAATGCTGCATAAATATTTATCGAATATTATTTTGCATGAAAATATATTTTCTGTAAAAATATTTTAACAGTAAAATCTGCATGTAATAAATAATTCTTTAGTAATATATATACTCATCCATGATCAATTTTTATTTGTAGTCCACTTTTTGGCCCAACCTCCATAATTGTATCTCTCATGTGTTTATTAATGAAATTCTTGTCTTTTATCTTACCATATCTGGTTAATTAGAAAACATTAGTTCACCCTTAATGATAGCCAAAAAAAAATTGTGAGTGGTTTTATTTGAGAATCACTCCACCTATTACTAACAATTGTCACACTTTTTTATTTCACGAGTTTTTTATACATTGCAAAATGATATTTTACTTTACCTATTTCTTTTCAAAGCAAATGACTTATGAAGTTATTATATGTTGGCAGGAGATATTACCAAGACTATAAGTATCAATAACATGAAATTATGTAGTCCTATGATACGAGCTTCGTGCTAAATGAAATCACATTAATGAAGAATAAAATATCTTCTCAATTTCACAATTAAAAATACCTTAACTATTGAAAGAAGCTCGTAAAGAACTATTAGTTTTTTTGTTAACAATTTGTTTGATTTCCTTTGACACATACATATGATAAATTCTTTTTCTCTTTGAATTTTCTAGTTTCAATGATGTTTTATTGTATAATTTTTTAATTTTAACAAATTTTGACATGTCACGTTGAAAATTTTTTAACCGTTAATGTAATTTTTAACAAATAAGCTCTTAGGTAAGATCCATGGAATAAAAAATCATCAAAACCGCAATTCCGCAATTGATCATATTATTTCCAGGAGTTTTTTTCTTTAAGCTGTGAAACATAAATGTACAAATATTTTGTTTCATCTTCTTATATATATTCATCTTAATTTCCTATAACAAATAAAACAACATTTAAAAAAGTTACTTAAATATAAAAATCAAATAAGTTAATCTAATAAAAACTAATTTATTTAGATATAAAAAAATAAAACATATGGAAACTTAAATAATAATTATAATAATATATTATATATTTTTAAAATAGTATTAAATTATTATACTATGTTATGTTTTATTTTTTAATTTCAGTAAAAAACATTTTAAGATTTATTTTTTTAAGTAAAATTTTAATTTGTCTTTTTATAATTTTTATGCACAATACTACCTAATTTATCATTTAAAAAATATATTCAAATTATAAAATTTATAATTTTATGTTTGTAATTTAAAAATAAAATAAAGTAAAATAAAAATATATGATTCAAACAAAACACACACAACATATTAATAATTATATAATAAATCATATTTAAATTTAAATTTGAAAAAATTATGATTAAAATTTTAAATTCAAATAAAAATAAATGTAAAATTATTTTTAATACAAAGATTCAGAATTCGATAAAATATTAAATTATTAATATAATAAAAAAAGTTATTATCATTAAATAAAATCATTTAAATTTTTTAAATAAAATTCATGTGTCCATGTTATACTTTAGTTTATGTATTGAAATTTAAAATTAAAACATTATGTCGCTTTTTTGGTTTTTCCAGAGTTTTCTTTTCCCTTTTCCTCTTTCTTCTTCTTTCTTTTCTTTGTTTTATAACTCTACAATTGGATGGAAGCAACTTATTATTATTTTTTCACTGTGCTGCTAACACTACAGGCAATTGCAAGTGAAATTCATTCATTTTTATTTCTTTTTCTTTTTTTTTATAAAATTTTTATTTCTTCTTTGTTATTCTTGAAAGATTTATATAGTATATGTAAATTATACATTCGTGTGTGGTTTTCATACGAGACATATGTCCACGATTATGTCATCTATAAAGTTCTCCTAAACATGAACGTGTCCTTTTGGTGTGTCCAAGAATAGAGTTATACGTTTCAACGTCATTAGTTACACATAATACAACAAAATTTAATGTTAAAAAATGACCGATAACAATTTTGTAATTAAAACGAAGAAAATGACGTTTGTCCCCTCTATTGACATCTAATGTTTGTTTGACGTTGGCCTCTCTATCCTCAATGTTATTTGTAATCGACCCTTCTATACTCTGACGTTATTGGATGTCTATTCCAAAGACATCCGACATGAAATTGTTTTAAAATTTCAATACAAACAATGGGAGTCTCATTTGTCTTCATTGTTCTTTCAGGCTTTCTCTTCCTAGGTGAACTTGTGACAACGACGGTGATGAATAATGAGGTAAGTTTTAGTTCATTTAAACTCAAATGTAAATTGTTTTGTTGTCTTGGTTGGGGTTTTATTTTTCGTTTTCGCTGGATGGATTTTGTGCATTACTGCGTTTTCAAGGCTCTAAGACTCTCTTTAGCGGTGGTGACAAGACCTTAAGGTCATGAATAATCACTTTCGTTTCATGTACTTTAAAAATTAATACTAAATGTTGTTGAAATTTTATCAATTTTTTTATGTTAGACTTCTTTGTGTACATGTTAGCAAATTATGAAAAATATTTTTTTTACAAATGGGTAAGACGTAAGACTTCAACTTGTGAGAGTTAAAAATTTGAGATTAATTTGTTACAAACAAAATTTAAAACAGAAAAAACAATATTTAATGTTTGTTACTGCACTAATATATGTTAAATGATGTCGATTAACAGACATTAAATACTGCACAATTCTTGTTTGAAGTGACACAAACATAAATTTAACATCACTTGTATATCACTTATGTAACGTCGGACTTTCCCCTAATGTGAAAGTTAAAAATAAAAAGTATTAAAAATCATTTTTGTGTTAATGATATGACCTAAAAACGATATATTTAAGAGTGTATCCGATACATATCCATAATGCATCTAAAGGGGAGTAACGTGACCCCAAAATGTGTTGGGGCTTCATAGTTTGCAATTCTTGCTTTGCTTATTCTAATGATGGAGATAACTTCACATTTTACTTTTCTCTTAACATGTTATAATTTGTCACTTCAAGAATAAAATAATTTAATTAACATATCTTCAAAGAAATTGAAAAATTAATTTATCGATTTAAAAATACATAAAATAAGATGAAGATTGAAAAAAAAAAAAAACGAAAATGCATCTTCTACGTTTGATTATAATTAACCAAAATGAGTAGTGTAGTGAGTAGAAGAACACATGTTAGTTAATGAAGCTGACAAAATCAGATTCTGGAATTATTATTCCAAAGTTCTTCTTCAAGCTATAAGTTAAGTCCATGGTACAAGACCCAAAGTTCAGCATATTTAATACCAAAAGCTGCTAAAAAATTCCCAACGTGGTCCACAGCCAGCTATGTTGTAATATAAAATAAAAGTATTCAATTAACACCATATTTATATAACTAACCATGATGCTTAATTAGTTACGTTTCTAATGCAAATCAATAATTATCTCAATTCTTAATAAGAAAGAAAACAGTATAAACAGTTCCCGACGGAGTTGGGCTTATGCTTCTTCATCAACAAGAAGAATATACAACATTTGGCGACAATATTCATTATGTGAATGAATTGTGGTGGTACTGAAATGTGAATTGATGTAGAATATTGACTATGGGATACAAGAAAACAACATAGAGTGATGGACATGGGCGTATTATAAAGTGGCTGAAGTGACTGCGTAGCTTAATCACATTTCTCATCACTGTATTTCTGACAATGATACTCACTCAATCATCCATAATAATGTCTTCAAACTGATTATTTAGTGTTTAATGTTGTCCCACGTGTTGTGTCTAAATATGCCAGCCTGTCAAACACTCTTTTACAACTGTTGCTTGTCCATACGATGTATATTCTTCAACGCCCATTATACACACATAATCATTTCATCATCAATTATTTCCACCATTTACACGATCAACAATTCTTTTTATACATAAATAAACCATTTTGTTTTTGTAATTTATGTTTTCTACCTTCTTTTCTTCGCTGCTACATCCACCAACGAGTGTGTGAATATCAACACGCCAAACCAAAGGTAGGTGGAAAAAGAAAGTAACAAGAAAGAAATTCGGTTTATGGTATTGTATATTGAAATTAGGTTTTTACCTTTTACAACAAACCTTTCGGGATTGTATTAATTAGGTTTGACATTATCTAAAATTGCAAATTGCAATTCATTTAAGCTACTTTATGCTTGACCACGTATTCCCATAATTGCAGCCACGTTAAATTTCATTTCTTATTGTACAATTTGACATCAGCCGTTTCCTTTTCATAACAAATAGACCATTCTCCTCTTCTCTGGTTCGTCTCTGTCTCTCCATGTCCTACATAAAATTAAAATCGTGTCTCCCCTGTCTAAATAAAAAAACAGAGTGGTAACACCGAATGCGTGATCCAAGAAATCAGAGCTAAGCTTCTAAACTACTGCGTTGAGTTTTGCAATGGGAAACATTAGGTTTGACTCGATCTTCTTCCTGAAAAATTAATCTCGGTGAATCAATTTCGGTTTCATTCTTTAATGTTGTTTCTCTTTCCTAACAAGAGACGATTCTTCACAAGGTGTCCCCTTCATACATCGTTCTCCATGTCCTACTACCTTCCCTTTAACTTTTTGTGCATTTTCTGGTTCTCATTTGTCAACTAAGCCATTTCTTATCGCGATTTGCAAGCCACGAGCCAGCTCATGCCAACAAAGTCTCAACAACCACACACCAACGCCAAAACCAAATAAAAACCCTTCCATTCTCCACACACTACCACCACACAGTTTCTTTTTCTCTTTTCTTCCCACTCTCTATCTACTCAACATGGCGTTCACCTCTCTCACTCTCATTCTCTTCAGTTCATTCTGCTTGATTCTTCGGGCCCAAGCCCAAGCCCAAGCCCCGGCGCCTTCCTCCGGCGCGGTGGACCTCGTTGCCATCCTCCAAAAGGGTGGCCAATACACAACCCTTATCCGTCTTTTGAATGAGTCGCAGCAACTAACCCAAATCCAGAGTCAACTCAAGTCAAACTCGCAAGGGTTCACTCTTTTCGCGCCCACCGACAACGCTTTCCAGAACCTCAAATCTGGGGCTCTCAACGGTCTCACTGATGAGCAGAAAGTGCAGCTCGTTCTCTACCACGTCACTCCCAAGTACTACTCTCTCTCTGATCTCTTGACCGTCAGCAACCCCGTCAGAACTCAAGCCTCCGGCAGTGAAGGCTCGTGGGGGCTCAACTTCACCGGCCAAGGGAACCAGGTCAACGTCTCCACCGGCGTCGTGGAAACGCAGGTCAACAACGCGCTCAGGCAGCAGTTTCCTCTGGCGGTTTACCAGGTGGACAAGGTGCTGTTGCCGGCAGAGCTCTTCGGAGAGAAGTCCCCCGCGGCGGCTCCGTCTCCGAAGTCTCCGAAAAGCAGCCCTGAAACTCCGAGCGTTGGGAAGGCCGGTGGCGCTCCTTCTCCCTCCGGAGACGCGCAGAATGATAATGGCGCGGCAGGGAGGAATGTGGGATTTGGAGTTATCCTTGGAGTTGGGTTATTCTGCATGGGAGTTCTCTCTTGAGAAAACTTCGCTCTGCATGTGTCGTGTTCTTCGTCTTTTCTTTCTGAATCCGTCTCTTTTCTCTTCTACGGGCAAAAGAAACTGTGTTGGGATTGATTGAGTTTCACCCTCATTCTTTGTATTTAATGTTTCTTTCTTTCCTTACATAAATTTCATGCTTGTTTTATACTTCTCCACTCTCAGAATAACATTTTCTTTTATAAATATTCCAACCTTTTTTCTTTCATCAATATCTAAATACTATATATTATGAGTAATAAGGTTTAATCATGTTAAAAAGTTATTATTTTAAAGAATTGCTTTGAATTACACTTGATGTACGAGCAAATAAACAAACATCTATTTTTATTACTTAGCTTATTATTCTCTCCATTATGTATGTATAGCACGAATAGATTTTAAAGGAAATAAATAACACATGCTAAATTAGTTTTTGCTTGCCACAAGTGGAAAGTCTGGGGCTAAGTATAAATAGTTGTATAATATAAAAGACTAACTAGCAAAAAACAAAAAAAAAAAATTACGTAATTTTTTTCCTTCGCTACATGTTTCCTTCTTACAATTACACGTCTCTATCATTTCAAGAACTTTCTCTTTCAAGGAATGTGTTTTGATTAAAAAATCAGTTAAATAATATTTTATTACAAATTATAATAATGTGTCTGGGCAATATATTTTCCTATAACTTTTTATATTAATTTTTAACAATTTACTCATTATTTTGAATAATTGTAATTATCAATATTTGTTGTAATATATTGAAGGTAACAAAGGATATCTCTTAGTTGCAAAAGTATTATTTTTGTTCCTTGGGCTTATGTGATCCGCAGCCCAATAAGCCCAAGCCAATTGGTTCCATCTCTCACTTGCGTCGTCAGAACCGTTTGCGTTTGGTATTCTTTTCTTGTAGGAAAAGTTTAAAAACCTCCACACAAACCCTACATAAACCCCACGATTACCGCAAACCCTTCACTCTCATCGGCGTTCATCGGAATTTCAAGGTATATTGTTTTCCATTTCTCCGGGAGAGTGTAGTTGCACAATCTAGCTTGAGTTCTTTCTCGATCAACTTGATTTTTCAATTCTATTTTTCTCTCAATTTTTAAGAATTTTCATATAATTCGATTAATTTTTTTCTCTCGATAATCATTTCCCTTTCGTTTCTTGTTTTTAAGCTCATTGATATTTGGATCCAGCAGTTCTCTCTTCTTTCCTCTGATATACCCGACTGTTCTTGATGTTCTTTGCATTTGCATTTCTGTTGAATTAGGTAAAAAGATGAATATGAAGAACATGAAAATTCCAAATGTTCCGAGTGGTGGCGCGGCCTCTGCGCTGCTGAAGCTTGGGGTTATCGGTGGAATTGGTTTGTATGCAGCTGCTAATAGTCTCTACAATGTTGAAGGAGGGCACCGAGCTATTGTTTTCAACCGTCTAGTTGGTGTCAAAGACGAGGTTACTGTTTTCCCCGTATTGTATAAAATGAACTCGAAAATTGTCACGGTTTGCTATTTACTGCATTTTAGTGCTTCGTGATAGTTAGTTTGTTGCCTGAATATGATTGTTGCATTCCAGCTGTTGTGGTTGATGTTATTCAAAAGAGTAATCTACCATCTCATTTGAAGTGTTGGCAATTTTTAAGTTAAGTTTTGGTGTTGGTCATGAAATTGGTTTGTTGGTTAATATGCAGGTCTATCCTGAAGGGACTCATTTTGTAATTCCCTGGTTTGAGAGGCCAGTCATCTATGATGTCCGTGCTCGACCCCATCTAGTTGAGAGTACATCTGGGAGTCGTGATCTACAGATGGTAAATACGTTTTGCTAAGATTTGTGTGTTGTTACAGAGTTGTGGTTTTTGTATCACATAAAGAAGTCTGATCTATTTCAGATTATGTTCTTGTGAATGAAATTCATTTAAGCATCTTTCTGACTTTTGACCCTTAATTCCTTTTTTTGATGGAGGTTTTCATGTATGGACATTATCGTGTCCTGTTAAATACATTATTGTAGCTGGATCGTATTGTATTAGTAATATTGTCATCTGAGATTTGTTCAACTATGTTTAACCGTTGACATGATTGCCACAAACATGAAACGACTATTATCATGTTATAAAAAGTACATTCATATTTGTTTATTTTACTTTTCTAGACATGTTACTTTATATAGGAATTTGGACGCCAAATTGTACTTCAATATTAGATTGGGGAAGCAATAGGTTTTGCATGGGTGCTGGTTACAAGGTTCTCTTTTGGTGCATTAAATTAGTTTCTGGATGTGAAGTTTTACCATGCCAAGTTCAACTTATATGATTTAATAATGATAATAATATGGATATGTTGGAATATTGTTTATTTCATCTAGTTGAATACATTCTAAACTAGTGGCCTAGCATTGGGGCTTAGAGAGAAATGGTAGAGTTATCTGTGATGGAATCACTACACAAACACATAATACGTAGCGTACCATATCATTACACAGATATGGGCTCAAGGCCATATATTAAAATACATCTAACACTTTCTTTCAAGCTGGAGCATATAAATCATATGCACTAAACTTGTTTGGTATATAATCAATTCTTGGACCCATAATGATTTGGTAAAGACATTTACCAATTGATCATTGGAATTAACAAATTGAGAAATAAAATCCTTTTTTGGATGAAGTGACAGTCAATCTAAATATATTTGATTATCATAGAATACTGGATTTTAGCCAATATGAAGGACAGTTTGGTCATCACAAATGAGAGTCATCTGTGTAAAGTGAGACACGGATGATAAACATCTATCTCATTTTCATGTAGATTTAGAGCCTAACAGGCGCTTTCTAATCTGAAATGATGCAAAGTAGGTTTTCTTAATTTCCCATTTGGTGTTTAAAATCATTTATTTCTGAATTTCAAAAATATTAGACATTTGAGCATTGGCTTTCAAATCTAAATACCTTATGCAAATGCTTTGTTGGTATCCCATACACTAGTCCCCAATTTTCCTTTTCAGGCTTAGCCTTTGTTTCCGATGGGTGAAGGTATCTGTGGTGATACACTTTTCATCATTATGTACATAATGTCCTTTTTCCTACTGTCCTGGTCTACTCCCCTTTTTAGATCCCCTGTGAATGATAGGATGTTGGATGTTTCACTTAACACTTTATAGCTAATGATTTTCCAGAAACCAATTTCAATAACTATGTTTTTAAAATATTTAACTATACAATATTGACCTTTTCTTCTTGTATTGCACATACATGTTATACAGGTGAAAATTGGACTTCGAGTTCTTACTCGCCCTTTGCCTGAACAATTACCTACAGTTTATCGGACCCTTGGCGAGAATTTTAATGAAAGGGTTTTGCCTTCAATCATACATGAAACTTTGAAAGCTGTGGTTGCCCAATACAATGCCAGCCAGCTAATTACTCAGCGAGAGGTAAGGCACAAACCTTGTCCATATGATGCACGAAAGCTCTGATATATATATTTTAATAGATTGCTAGTTGCTGACATGGTGGAAAAATATGAATTTCTTTTTTGCAATGGATACATGTTAATGATTTGTCTATTGAAACATGTTAAAAAGAAACCATTTTATCATTACTCAATAGCAGAATGTGTATGTTTTTAAAATCAAATTTTAGGATGGTTTGTTAACATTAGTCACGTCCTTCCCAATTTCTTCATTTTTCACTTAATGTTTTCTCATTCGAGTTGACATATTTAGTTATAGCACATGGAGAGTGTGTTTAAACTTTAATATTCAAACCGACCTTAATCTTTGTAGGTTGTTAGTCGGGAGATCCGGAAAATTCTGACGGAGAGAGCAGCTAACTTCAACATTGTCCTTGATGATGTGTCAATTACTGCTTTGACTTTTGGCAAGGAGTTTACTGCTGCAATTGAAGCTAAGCAGGTGGCTGCACAAGAAGCTGAGAGGGCTAAATTTGTTGTGGAAAAAGCGGAGCAAGACAAGAAGAGTGCTGTAATTAGAGCTCAGGTGATGACAAGTTATTAATGCTTAGATTAGATACAGTTATTCTTTTGATGCTCAGAAGAAGTTGCTTCATTTTTTATATTTCTAATGAAAGGTAACTCCTGTAATCCAGTCCCCAAGGAAAAAAATACACAAGGAGAAAATTGACCTACTGTATATTATGGAAAATGTGTTATATTGTGGGTAAACTATATTGCCATTATTCGGATTAGGTCTTCTTGATACCAAATGATCCGTTCATAAATCTGCCTGTTAAGTTTAAGTGAGTTTAAATTTAGTATATATAGTATGCTGTTGACAGTTGTCCTTATTGGATCACTTTTTGCTTCGTAAGTATTCAGTTCTTCCTGACCTTCGTTACGAACCTTCAATGAACAGGGTGAAGCAAAAAGTGCCCAACTGATTGGACAAGCTATTGCCAACAATCCAGCATTTATCACACTGAGGAAGATAGAAGCTGCAAGAGAGATTGCACATACCATATCAAACGCGGCAAACAAAGTTTTCTTGAATTCAGATGATCTGTTGTTGAATCTTCAAGAGATGAGTTTGGAGCCAAGCAAAAAGTGAGTCGGATAGCATGTTTTGTTTCTTATCTTTAGCTCATAAAAGATGAATTCCAGGATGCATTTCTTGATATTTTTAGCAAATTCGACTGTAGATGGTTTCATCAGACAAGTGAATGTTAACCCTTTAAACACGAGATTAATTGAGATCCTATCGAATGCTTCGCATTACAATAATGAAATAATTTCAGTTAGAGTTCGCATCATGATTTTATTTTGTTGCCTGTAATAAGTTTGGTTGTCTTAGTTTTGTTTTGGTTAAATTATTCATTTGGTCCTAATTTTCGTAAGTAAATTTGAATTTGGTTCTCGGTCCTAATTTTCGTAAGTAAATTTGAATTTGGTTCTCAAATTTTTAAAAGTGTTACTTAGGTTGTTAATTTTGATAATTTTTGATAATTTGTATCAATGAAGTCTCGTTCATTTAAATGGGAGAAACAGTGTTAAAAGTGTTAAAAACATAGTGACGTAAGGATATAAAAGTGAACTGAATAGTGAAGTGGCTAAGAAAATGATGTACATGTGGAATTACAAATGCCGTAATAAATCATTAATGTTCTTTCTGCCTTATACATGTTCTACAACCCTTGCAACAATTTTATTCATGTTCTACAACCAACACTTACTACCTGCTTTTCTTGTAAAATTAGGCTCATGAATATCCCAATTAACCAGAAATTTCGGCGGTTGTTTAGTCTAGGTGATAAGTTACAGCATCTATCCATTACTCCTAGGATATGAAATTTATAGGGTTCAATTACTCATACTACATTTTTCATCAATAATCACAGATCATGCATCGTGTCTTAAGAGATTCTTGGCAAAACTAATAATAATGTTTGACAGCAGAGTGCGGCTAAATTCCTATGAAACTAATGCTTTTCATGGGTGAGAGGAAAAGAGAAATAGAAAGGAGGGGAAAATCGGACAATGATGTATTCCCTTATGCTCAGTAGAAAAATAAATATAGAAACGGAAAAAAAAAGGAGAAAGTTGACTGTTAGAAACAAAAATTCAAATTATTCTTTACTTTCGTTTTCTCTTCAATCCATATTTCAAAATGTTCTTTCTGCCTTCATTTTTCTCTCTAAACGAACAAAGGGTAAATAAGGCAATGCCATTGTCATTAAAATGCAGTCAATGAGAAGAGGACAGACATTTTAAAAGCACCAAAGTAATATAATTAAACAAACAAGTTAACAGCTAGCCAGAGGAATAAATATCCAACAACCACCGGATCATCAACAGAACGACTTATAAAATTAAGGCATGTAATTGGAACATATGCAAATGCAATCAACAGTTGCTTCATAATCCACAATAATCCATAAATTCGCAAGGGATCTTCTGAGTTCAATCAAAAATTGAACCACCCACATATAAGCATTCCTACCAAATAACTGACAACAGATATAACACCAGAAGGTATAAAATCATGGACTCATCACAAAACTGTTATGTTGCAACGATGAGTAACATGGGTGGAGGGGGTAATGAAAACACATTCCACCAAGAACGCAATTCCACTACCAACACTGATTCCAGATGTTCGAACGCGAACTTTCCACCAATGTGATTCCAGGAACTCGCAATTCTTCTGCAAACCCCTCATTCCCCGGTCGACGAAGTGTATTGCAAACCCTAATTCCATTTTATTATATATTAAATATAAAGCATTACGGCTTTTATTCGTCATTAATGATTTATTATAGCATTTGTAATTCCACATGTACATCATTTAATGTGCCACTTCATTGTTCAGTTCACTTTCATATCTCCACGTTATTGTGCTCTTAACATCGTTTCTCCCATTTAAACGAAAGAGACTTCATTGATACAGAATATCAAAATTAGGGACCTAAGTAACACTTTTAAAAATCAAGGGACCAAATTCAAATTTACTTACGAAAATTAAGACCAGATGAATAATTTAACCTTTTGTTTTTTTCTTGATATGCCCAACCTAGAATAAAATTAAATAATTTTAAGATAAGTATTAAAAGTTCTGGGATTTATAGTGTTGTGGGATTATCAAAGTGAGATTTTTGATAAGTCTGGAGAGATTACAAGAAAGATTTTACGCGGATCGTTGGAATTCCAATAGATTTTGACTTAAAGGGAGGAAATACTGCCCATGTTAATTACTAGTTGGACTTTATTTTTCCTAATAATTAGGTAAAGCATTTTGAATAAAAATGGTTTAGTTCCGCTTCTTCTTTTTTATAACGTTTTTAATTAATTTATTAATTTTTATAAATTAATTATAATAAAATGTTTTATGTGCGTGATATAAGTGAAAACATAATATCATATAATAATATTTTGTTTTTCTTTTTAGTTACATGGTATAAACATTCTTATTGAATTTTTTCATATATTATCCAAATAATCATTAATTATATAGATGTGTTTAATCTACTTATCAAAACGAGAAATGTATTTGTTTGATGTTGGTTTTATAAATAGAAATAGGGGAATCAGATTGTTAAGAAATTCCTTCTTAGCTTTATAAATATTAGACCATCAACTTATTTCCTACTTAGAATATATACTTATAATTACATGAAAAAGTTTTTTAGATTGTTCAACTTTTAGCAAAGATGTCAAATCAATCATACTATTATTGTTCGAGATGAAGTAAAAGAGAAAAGAAAAACAACGGAAAAAATTTGCAAAGCCCAATTTTGTTTTTGAGTATATGGGCTCAGCGTTAATGAGAAGGGGCCATATCCAGCTCCCTTGTCTCCAGGAGTTCCCTAGCTACCCTTTTATTTTCCATTCTGTCTCATTTTTCAAGAACAACTCATTTACCTTCTCTTCTTTTCTCAATTTTTTCAAACAAAAGTTATGTCAGGACTTGAACTACATTCTCCTACAAGCTTGCTAAACGCTTTGTCTCTACGTAAGTCCACCTATAACCTCTAACCTCTGCTTCATTTCCGTTCTCACCTATGAAGCCCAGACACGGACACAGACACGAACACGACAAGGACACAGGAAAACGTCTAAATTGAAAGAATGACGGACACGGACATGACTATACTTTATGAAAATTAATATTTATATAAAAAACAATCTACCAATTATACTTTATGATCTAATAGAAATCAAGATAAATAATTATAAAAGAAACAAAATCTAGCAAAAGAAAAACAAAAAAAAAAATATGTAAATCATGTTTGTTCATCTTGATAGAAAAATACTTCTAATTCATCAAGAGATAGACTAGCAATCTGAAAAATTCTGTTGTCTTCTAATGAGAAGTCATCTCCTCTAATATTCCATAATCTGAAGAATTTCATTGTCTTTAATTTTTATTTTTGATATAAAGTAATTTATTTATATTTATTTGAAATACAGGACATGTACCAAGTAAAAAATATTAATTATATAATCATTTCAAAATACTAATTAAAAATAATTTATTATATAAAATAACTAAATTATTAAATTAATCAGAATATGATTATGTTTTCTTTTCATTTTTTTCTTTCACCTAACTTTTCCTTTCCTATCTTCTATCTTCTTTTCCTTGTGAATTTATTTTGCCTGCAACGTAAACAGTGGCAATTCTGCAACGGCATCCACGGTGGCAACTCTGCAACAGCGGCCACGTTCCACCCGTTCCACCTTTTTGCAGCACCACAAACGTGTCTTTTTCGCATCCAGAGAGAAGGCCGTGTCCGGCAAAAAAAAAGCGTCCAACACCGCGTCGTGTGCGCTTTCGGCAAGTGTCCGTGTTCGGTGCGCCTTCGACACCATGTCAGAGCTTCCTAGGTTCTCACTGTTCCAAAGCTTTGTTCCCATGTTGTTCTCTGTCTTGGTCTCACTTTCGCCTCATTTGGTCCTATTTTCTAGCTCCGTAAGCTGTACCCGTGCAGTGGTGCTCTTCTTTTGGGGTTTGTTCTTTGGTTAGCCTATGTTAAGGTAAGGGAAGCAAGGGCTTTAAAACCCTTTTTTAGTGTCTTGCATGTTTTTAGTTTCGAATCGTGCTTAAAATGATGGTTTGATGTTCGTGGTTGTGTTTTTTTTTTTGTTTGGGATTTTGGGTTTTTACATGCTGAAACCAATAAAAATCTACTATTTTAGCTTAAACGAGAATTTTTAGCTTAAGCGAGATCAGTCTAGCGTAAGCGAGAATTTCTAGCTTAAGTGAGAATAGCAGAATTTCTCTTTATTCTCTGTTCAAATTTTAACTTAAGCAAGATCAGTTTAGCTTAAGCGAGGTCGATTTAGCTTAAGCCAAAAATTTTAGATTAAGCGAGATCACTATAGCTTAAGCGAGAATTGCTATTGAATTTTAATTCTTTACTTAACTTGTGATTGACTGAGTTAATGTTAAAAATATGATGTATGAAGCTATGCATGAATGATGTGACATTTTTTGACCTGTACTTGATGTTTTTAGCTTGGGATGATAATTATTCTGAGATACCATGTGGAATGTTAACGGTAAAAGAGTTTCAAGGAAAATTCTTGGTGATGGTGTGATTAGTGTATGCCTTGACATAAGAGATGTCTAGATAAGGAAGATATTCTAAACTCTAATTCACTCACACTCACGTAAAGTAGAGTGATTATGTGGTGAGAGTGACAGAAGATCCTAGTCTTGAGAGGTGTTTGAGCCTGAGACATATTGGGATTAACCTTGTGATTGATTGGGTGATAACCCCTTGCGACTAGGTTTTGCAGAGTTTAAAAATCAAATGCAGGTGAATACTTCCTTAGAATTCTATATCAAGCGCATAATTCGGATATTGCGTCAAGAGTCGGTTGGGTGTTTAATTGAGTGAAAACTTTGTGAGTTAATGTTTCTTGTCTCCATGTATGTGTTTCTTGAGTGATGTACTTATGTAACTACATTTACGTATAAAGTCTTAAATACACTAACTTACCCTTCTTTCTTTCTGTGTTTGTTTCCTTATTGTTTTTCCTTTTTGCAATAATCGCCAAATGTTGGTATGAGTAGATGTGAAAACTATTGGCGATCACCCTGGGATGGAGATGCTGTTGTGTAGGTTGACCACGTCTTGGATTTGACTCACTGTTGAGCTCCTTTTGAAATACTATTTTATTTGTAATTCATTGCTCTGTGAGAGACCTTTTGTCAAACTGTTTCATGTATAGATTTTGTTCATGTTAGAAATATTTTAATATAATTTAAAAAAATAAATAATTAAAAAAAACTTACTGTTACTAAAGTTTTTATAGACTTTTAATTTATGGGTTAATGATTTTTATGGCTAACGACTATATTCTTATTACTATTTACTCCTTTGTCTCATTTTGCTACCTATAAATACAACCTAGGTGCATGGGGAAGAATACAACAACAACAGAGACAACAAACACCAGAGTCTTTCTTAAAAGTGTTATTCTTTTTTTTCTTCTCTATATTATCTTTAAGACAATGATGTTCATAAGGTTTGGAGATCCTTCGCTGCACTCGATCGATCTGACGGATTGTTGTATCTTGGGAGAGAAACGCATATGATTTGAAACACATATGATTGTGTATTTGTTTAGCCATGTGCAGTAGGGGCATTTTCTCTCTAAGGATAGCGCTATGCGTGCCTCAACCCAGGATATTTCTACTCCTTACCTTTTATTTTTATTTGTTATTGTTATTATAATTGTTGATCTCTTATTAATATTCATTGTTTTATATATTGTCTTAGCATTATTATTGATTTAATAATTATTATTATATCATTTTATATTTTTATTATTATTAGTATTATTTGAGTAATCTTTTTCTAACATTCTTAGAGAAAAAAATTATTTTGTTATTTCTATTTTTTGATTACTAGTTTGTATTCAATTCTAAAATTAAAAACAATATAAAGTTGAAGACTGCAAACCACATTTTGTGAACTAATGTGTTTCTTATGGTTATAATTAAATCAGTTTCAACAAAACCTAAAAATTGATGTGTATAATTGTTTCTATTTCTATTGATAACAATAAATGAAATTATGGATAAATAAAATTCATGCTCATTGAATAATTTTTTGTGATGTCTATAGCTCATGCTTATGTTGTTATATTATTTTATGCTTTAATATTGTCTATTCTTACCATTGATAAAGATGTTATATATCATGTTATATATTGAGAAATTTTGGTTAGAGACCATTCAAATTATAAAATTTTGAGGTACAAAGTTAATTAAATAGAGAAGTGATGATACATATCTTTATAAATGAGTGTTTTTGTGTGAAACTCATGGTATTATTCATTAAGTAACATCTTTATATAGTGTATGTTGTTAATATAATGGTGTAGTGAAAGAAAGAAAGAGAGAAAAAAAATGATTTTTTTGATATGGTAAATGTTATGCTTCAAGTTCTAGTTTGTCTTTGCCAATAAAATTATATAGGGTGGAACTTTATATTCAGCTTACCGTATCTTGAACACAAAAGGTTGTGATAAAACTTTTTATGAGTTATGACAGAAAAAAGAACCACATTTAAAATATTTCAAAGTGTGGGGGTGTCTTGTAAAGGTTAATATACCTTTTGATAAGAAAAAAATCTTTGGTTATTTACACTGATAAATATTTAGAGATGTTTTCTTCAAATAATAAATTGACTAAATTTGTTTATGATACCTTGAGAACTATTTTGCCATCTAGTGTAATATTATTTGTGTTTCTTATATTATGGCAATATGTCCAATTTCTTGAGATGATAATATAGATTGGATATAGATTCTAGTGACACAAGATCACCTATTGGTTATGGTTATGTTTAACCTTGGATGAAGGTGTCCTATCATGAAAATATGTTAAGAAGTTGTTGTCATGATCTACTATGCAAGCATAAATTATTCCTTTTTCCAATGCATCTTAACAATCAAATTGTTATATTTAAAGTTCCTAGTAAAAATTTCAATGAAATTGACATATTAGAATGAGAGACAAATGTATTAGAAACTTAATTACTCATGGTTATCTCTCTTGACTTTGTCAGGTCAAAAAGAAATATTGTAGATCTGCTTATCAAAAGGTTGATGCATCAACAACAAGTATTTGAGTCGTCGAGGGAAATGAGATTATAGCCCATAAATTAGTTGCAACAATGGACACTCATCTCCACATGAATGGCGATCCCATGGAATGGAGTTCAATGGGTAACAACGAAGTTGTTGTTGACTAAAGTATACCAAATAATTTGATTAAATTTTATGTCTCATTCCTATGGCGAGGTGTACTATAAATTGTGACAATAATAAGGTTGAGGTATGCGCATTATTATGCTTATTTTATAAAATACCTCTTAATAAACCCAATGACAATTATTGTTGGGGTGTGAGTCACAAACCACCCTTTAAGGGTTTACCTAGTGAGTGTGATGGTGAGACCGCCATTGTGAGACCTGGGTAAGTCTCTAAGTGACACTCATGAAACAAGATACATGCGCAAGGTCGTAAGGTGCACCCACTGACTAGAACTATAATGAACACCGATATTGTATGTGTTATTTACTAAAACCTGGTCATAGGAGATGTAGTTCAAGACAATCAAGTCTCTGCATTTTCTCAGGTGGAAGTTTATAAGCACTAGGTGTAAGGGTCAATAAGCACTAGGTGTAAGGGTCAGACCCAGAAGGCTCCTTACACTGAACTACAATATTTTGTTTTTAAAAGATAATATATTTTGTTTTATTTTATTTTTTTAAATTATGTGGGAGATTGTTAGAAATATTTTAATATAATTTTAAAAAAATAATTAAAATAAAAAACTTACTGTTACTGAAGTTTTTATAGACCTTTAATTGATGGGTTAATGGTTTTTATGGCTAATGGCTATATTCTTATTATAATTTACTCATTTGTCTCCTTTTGCTACCTATAAATATCACCTAGGTGCATGAGGAAGAATACAACAACAACAGAGACAACAAACACTATAGTCGTTCTTAAAAGTGTTATTCTTTTTTTTTTCTATATTATCTTTAAGACAGTGGTGTTCATAAGGTTTGGAGATCCTTCGCTGCACTCGATCGATCTGACGAGTTATTTATCTTGGGAGAGAAACACATATGATTTGAAACACATATGATTGTGTATTTGTTTAGCTATGTGCAGTAGGGGCATTTTCTATCTAAGGATAGCGCTATGCGTGTCTCAACCTAGGATATTTCTACTCCTTACCTTTTATTTTTATTTATTATTGTTATTATAATTGTTGATCTCTGATTAATATTCATTGTTTTATATATTGTCTTAGTATTATTATTGATTTAATAATAATTATTATATCATTTTATATTTTTATTATTATTAGTATTATTTGAGTAATCTTTTTTCTAACAGTTCATGGCATTGTGTTGTGTCTTTGAGTTTTCCTTTCAATATATTATGAATAACTGTAATAGTTGATTTCTGTATACTTACTTTTGGTGCTCTATTTTATATTATAATCATGCGACATTTTATTTATTAAAATTTTTCTATTAAAATGGGATGACACAAAATTGGTCGTGGTTATAAATCAAAAAGTGTTAAAAAAAAAGAGACGTGAATCTAATATCAATTATTTCTTCTTTTTATTTGAAAGAATAGACTATTTTAATTCATTCATCGATAATAACTTCATCATGATTTAAGCCACTTTGTAATAATATATCGTTTTCCAAATGAGTTAAATATATTTTTGTTGTTAAATTATTATAAAAAAATATGTTCTTGTTTGCAAATTAAATTATGAAGTATTTAATTTTTGTACTTTATTAAAGTAATGTAAAAAATATATTTAGCAAATGATATAATTTATTTAGTTGAAAATCTAGATATGAATATAAGTCTCATATTCAATATGAATGAAAAAGTTGAGAAATAGAACACATAAATTCATTGTCTTATTTGAGTTACTTACAATTGAATTTTCTTTATTTCTTAAATAATTTGTTTGATGAAATAATTCAAATATCTCAGATTTCAATTTTCTTATTTGGATAAAGTAATTTAATATCTACTTTAAGACAAACTCAACTCTATTCTTGAACCCGAGTTGAATTAGATTGACATTCGATCCAAAATGACTCGTCTTGACTTTTGGTCTGAATCGACTCTTGACAATTTGAGTCGATTAAACCCAACCTTTAGCATGGGTCGACTTGGCTCGTCCTTGGCACTAGTTGATGTGCCTCAACCTTAAGCCCGGACCAACCTGACTTCACCTTCAACAAGGATAAACTCGACTCCACCTTTAGCATAAGTCGACTGACTCCACCTATGACACTTTCAAACATACCAAAAAACTCATAATTTTAATAGTCAACTGTAAATAAATGTGCGTCGAGTAAATTGGATTCATTGAGAGATGTATGAAAAACATGGAATTCAAATCCTTGAGAAACAAGACTATAATATAATTTCTATATATAATTTTTTGGAAAATAAATTTTACATAATTTTCATAAAATATAAACACGAAATGCTCTATAATTTAGTTTAAAAACAACACAAACTTTTATAACAATTAAAAGAAAACATTTTTTGCGCTTATAAAAAACCGGATCTATAATTTAGTTTAATAACAACACAAATTTTCATAATAATTTAGAATTTAAAAAAAAAATCACCCATTATATATTATAAACTCATATTTCTAATCAAAATCTCGAACATGAACTCTTTTATTACTATATAACATGTGGTTGTAACAGTGTTAAGTTGCGATTTGTTAATTGATAAAGAATCCATGTCAATGCGATTACGATTACTAAAGAAATAAAATGATAAAAACCTGATGCAGTAGCTTCTTCATTTGTTTGATCCATTGCATATTCAACCCAAAACGTCACCAAGAAAGTTTGAATTATTTTTTGTTGTTTCAAGGTCTCCATGTATGGGCAAATTAGCCAATTGGCAATTTATTTGATATGATCGATAATGTTCCGCGTCATGCTTTGACGTATATTCAATTTAATTGCTATATTCTGTGCCATGTGGCTTTCAGATTTACGTCTTAAATATTCTGCCTACCAAAAAATGAGCAACTCGTGGTTTCGGCTTAACGCACCGCGTCATTGCTATCGTAATGAAAGCTATCGTGATCTAATTTCAACCATTTTTTCCACAAAATCTATACATATCAAAAAATTTTATTATTTTTTTACAACTTCAATTCAACTTAAACATCATTTCGAATATATTATGATATTAGCTAAACCTTATTAAAAATTTAATAGAATAATTATAAAACGATACGTAAAATCGTCATTTTCATTTAATTTTAATCAATGATTATATATTAAACATCGATGAGGTCAAATCGGATTCAGTATCATTAGCCTAAAATTAATACTTTTTAATTTTTATATCTGATAAATTAAATTATGGGATTAGTTAGATTGCGGTCTCAGATTGTTTTTTTTTCTTAATCTTATATTTCAATTTAAATAAATAAAATAAATATATCAAATCTTTAAAAAAAAACAAGATAACTTTATTATTTACTTTTGTAATAAACCATAATTTATATAATTTATTATTCGTTTTTAATGAAAAAAAATATTATTAAAATTTAAGCTTATATTAAAACTATCTCTTTATTTGTTTTTAACAAATCTGATTTTGTTTTTAAACTTGATAGGTGGGGCCATGGGCAAATATTCCAACGCAGCAATGACGTAATGAATGTGTAAGTTTGGCCGCTGACGTGGCAATCCACTACAGGCTAAGATTCTTTGTTAATTAACGACATGGTGACGTGAGAACATGTCACAGTGTTATCCTAGCCATGGATGCTGACGATGCTGACGTCACAGTCCCTCATCCTATTCCAGTCAGTTCTTTTTCCCGTCAACGACACTACGCAACACAACTTCTCATTAACATTTTTATAAAAAAAATCTTAAAAACTTTATCGACAATTCGAAAATAATAATTTAAAAACATTATACAACAAAACTCCTACAAATTAACTTAGGGCTCACAGGAAAATTCATTTCCGGTTTTATTCCTTTTCTTTTTCCCTTCTTAATTATAGAAAGATTTATTCAATCATATTCATAAAAAAAAACTAACAAAAAATACATCTCTATTTTGTATATAACATTATAAATATCTGAAATTACACAGAAACTAAATATAAAATTACGACCGTGTGGAATAATAAACAGTTTCCATACTCCTTTTTTTTTTTCTTCTTTTTTTTTTACTTTCTTTTGGAATCTTCGTTTTTTCAACAAAGCATTAGTTGAATTCATACTTAGAAGAACACATGTAGCGATAAAGACTTCAACTTATAACTTGTATCATTTTCTCTATGCTACTTTAACTGTTCATATCTTATTTTTTAATCACTTTAAAATTATTAATAAAATAATAATATTATGCTTATAGTATTTTTAGTTGTTTATCGTGAATATGTTTTTTTCAATTTTTATTTTAATCAATCCATGCACTATTTATATTATTTATTATATGAATTTTAACATTAAACTTTAACATATTTTAACGATTAAACTGAAGAACATAATAAAAGTAGGAGATGTACTTTAGTATATTTTACTTCAAATTTGATGGTATACAAAATGTTATGCGCAATATGTTATAATCGAAACTATAGGCCTATAAATAAATATTTTAAGAGTTTAAAATTGAACTATAAATGTATCAAAATATTTTTTCAATAAAAATAGTTAATTTTTATTAATACTAAAATATCATATAAATATGTCTATTTATAATATTTCACATTTATAGATCACTTACCGAACAATTTTTTCAAAGGCTCGTACTTTAATACATTAACCAAACAACTTTCGGCTATTTTTAAATGGCTATTTTTTTTTTCAAATATAACCACTTTACTTAAAGTAATAGATCAGAAAATAAAATTAAAAGATGCTATAAAAACTCATAATGAAGCTATATATTAACACATAACATTAAGATATTATATATATATATATATATATATATATATATATATATATATATATATATATATATATATATATGGATTAAAAGCAATTTTTCATATTAAATTATACAACTAACGTTCTGGGGTGGGTCTTTAGCATTTGCCCACAAATTGAAAATAAAAATGTCAGGAACGTTTTTCACAAGATTAACAAACTCTTATTTCTAGAAGTAAAATTAAATACAATGTTCATGACCCGATATAGAAAACAAAAACCTAACACACCATTTAAATCACGCAAGTCGTCACTAAAGTGGAGTTCAAAATTTGAACTCTACATGCTCCTTAAACAAATTCTTTTCCACCATGTGTATACTGTCCAATCCCAACGATTGAGTCAGATTTAAAATTAAATTTTGATTATTTTTCTTAATCAACAAAAAAAAATCATAATAATGTTAATGAATTGATTAGGGATCGAGGGTGATGATAAATTTGGATTAAGGAGTAAAATCAGGATTAGAGAGAAGCAGGAAAAGTTGGGCGCCGTCCAAATGAATAGGTAGAGAGAATGCAAAGAGAGGATGAAGAAGTGACATAATGTAGAACGTCAGAGAGAACAGGGTGACCGAATACCACGTACGCCGCGTGACTTAGACATGTTTTGTTGACGTAACCACTAATGACTCTTTCAAATTGTTGATGTGAGCAGCACTGATATTAATTCTTCCACACCCTTCTCTTCTCTTCCAACAACCTTCAACGCAATGCATCAAGCGATTCCCTTCAGATCATGGCGCCCTCTCCACAACCCACTCCCATTAATTACACATTCCCACAACGATCCTTCTTCATCGCCCAAACAGGAACCCATGCTCCTCAACATGGTCTGGGAGAACGCCGTTACGGTCGTTGGGAGGAGAGGCTGCTGCATGAGCCACGTCGTCAACCGTTTGCTTCTCGGTCTCGGTGTTAACCCTGCCGTTTATGAGGTCGAGGAGAACGATGAAGCCGCTGTCGCCACTCAATTGGAAGCTACGGTTCGGAGAGAAGGGGTCGAACCGCAGGGGAACCTGCAGTTTCCTGCGGTTTTCATCGGTGGAAAGCTGTTTGGAGGGTTGGATAGAATCATGGCCACTCATATTTCTGGTGAATTGGTTCCTATTCTCAAACAGGCTGGGGCTTTGTGGCTATGATATCACTTTCTTATTCTTTTCTGCACTATGATTTTCCATTTTTTTTTCTTCATCCTGTTTCATTGTTACTCTTCTTCTTTGTAATTTTCCTGAAAGATGATTAAGAATATATAATCACTTTCTTCAGATTTTAGGGATGCTATTTTGATCATGATATGTCATGAATTCTAATCAAAAACATAAAATGGGAAATCACTTTCTGTTTTATTTATTTATTTGGTTTACACTGTTTGGAACAGGAAAGGTTTTAGGAAAAAGGAATTTGTTAGTTTAGGAGCAATTCTTGGGTCTACACAATTTGCCCTATAATCTTCGCACATATTTAGTAAACTTTTCACCGCTCATCAACTTTAAAAGATGAATTAAAATTAAAGGGATTTTTTTTTTTTTATATTTTTACACTAAACTCTTTTTTTTCTGTATCATTCTTCACGCTTGTCTTTTTATTTGTGGGTTTCATTTTCGATGCGACTAATATTTTGAGAAATTGTTAATTTTTAAGATTAAAATTTTGAGAATTTATTAATTTTTAAAAGTAACTAAAATGATAATGTATTTTTTCCGTGATATCTATCATTTTCAACCTTCATTTGTTTTCTTCTTAAGTTTTTTTTATATTATCTCTTCTATTCTAATATTTTATATCAAGTCATCACTCTATAGTCACAATAGAGGAAAATGAAAACTGAAACATTTTTACTCATAAAATTAATTATTATTTAAAAAAATTCTTATAATATATAAATTTAGAGTATTGTAATAGTTTTTGTCTTTGCCTGTTACAATAATTGGAATTCAATGTGTTTTATGAGAGCTAAAGAAAACACTGCATATAATACTTTAATTAATAGTACAAAATTGTGACTGTTGGTACCTGTAAAATATATTTCACCATTTCCAATCACAATTACGTGAAAAGATCACTTTACATCCCAAATAAAAAAATGTTAGCTGAATACTGAAAAAAAAAAAAAACTCATCAAGTGAAGCATTTAATTCTTTGTCTATCTTGTGAAGTTTCCGTTGAAGGCGTCCAAGAATAAAACTGCTGCAGAATAAAAATATATAAATTAAAATACTTAAAAAAAAGGCTGTACGATAAAATACTAAATTAATAAAATTGACAACATGAACTTCTAAGAGAAAATCTAAATAAATATAGTTTGATTTTGAAGACTTATCAAGAGATGTATGATTCATGAACATTGAAATTTAGAGGACAAAATTTGTTTTCATTTGTATTCTTTACTTCACAATGACACTTAACAAAAAAATACTACATGCTAAAAGGTTTTGTGACCTCTAACTTTTTTTAGTAATAACATGTTGGTTACCTTTCTCGTCAAAGATATTATTTAGGATATTAAAATATTGGATTAAATATATTTTTGTCCCTTAATTTTCAGTGAATTTTAGAATTAGTCAATTTCGAAACTTTGGATCAATTTAGTCTTTCATCTTTCGAGATATGTAAATTTAGTCCTTTTAATCAAATTTTTGTTAGTTTTATTTGATGTTTCATACGCATTTCAGAATTGTGTTTGAGTTGTGTATACTCTTTGACACATTTTTGCTTTAATGTTAAGTTAAACACTATTATGAAACACGCTTGAAATGTCGAATAAACTTAACAAAATTTGATTAAAATGACTAAATTCATGCATTTCGAAAGATGAAAGACTAAATTGATTCAAAGTTTCGAAAGAAACTAATTCCAAAATTCACTGAAAGTTAAGAGACCATAAACATATTTAACCCTAAAATATTTAGTCTTTACAAGAAAAAGATTAAAAACTTTAAATACTCGTTTGGAATCAAATTTTTCTCATGAATTTCATCACTTAAATTCAATTTCAGGTCGTTGAGATAATCATTCATAGGATATGAAGTAAGTCTTAATGACTTGTTGAATTTCTTTACCTTCTTGATTTCCCAAAACTAAATTCAACTTTTAGGTTGTTGATAGTCCTTCATATGATGATATGAAGTAAATCCTCTTTGAGTTTCTTTATCTTCTTCTTCACTTTCCAAAATTAGAGTATATAATTTCAAAATAACAAAAGATACATAAAAGGATAGCATCATTGCCATTATAACCAGAATTATTCTTTGAAATATTCATTTGTGTATGCGATCATAAATCATGGACCTTGCATTCTTTTTCACCATATTTTCAAGAAGTAATTATTAAGTATTCTTAAAATAACTTTAACATTGAAACTCCCAAAGCATACTACAAATCAAATTAATTTACACAAATATAATAAATCATTCACATGAAAGAGTGCAAATACATTACTTACGAGAATTCATTGTGGATCTTTGGATGAATTAATTCATTGGGAAAACACAACACTAATGAAACCTAAGTCGAACTCGTATAAAATATTGATATCACTTTCAATCGAAAATCTTAAGATAACGAGTTTATAAGTTTTCATTTTCATATGGTGCTAAACTTTTTCATACTTACACTTGAATTACTAACATTCTCCTCTCAAAATATTTTTTTAGAAAGATCTTATGACTATATATCATAGAAGCATGTTTTAAAGTTTCACTACTATTATAATTAGTGAATGTGTGCTTGAGCAATCCCTAACGACCTAAACATTTTAACAATCACTACATTTTATGCAATTATCTGAAACTTATTGGATTTAAGAGCACCAAAATGAGGAGTATTTTTAACAACATGCCACAAAACATAATCTATGACACGTTTGTGGCCTTATCTCTCTAATTGCCTTGGCCATGGTTGCATCTTTGTAATTACATATATTGTCTTTAATTTTTGGTTTGTCATACTTTCTAAGAACACTTTCATAAGACAATAAAGTACAACCAAAATCCTCTAGTGTTTTCCTTACAAACTCAAAAAACGATTAAAATTGAGTTGCACGAAGAAGAAGCGTGGGTAGTAAATACAAAAGTATTTATGATTGGTGAGGTGGTGGTTGTAAAATAAATTATGAATCACGTTTGGCAAACATATCTTCCGTGGTCACGTTGTGTTTGTCTCATTATTGAGTCCTGTTTGTGAGAGAAAAATAAGGAAACATAAAGTGTTACGCAAACTCAAGTTTTATTAACGGTGGCTTTAGAATTTACACAATGAGTGGATCCAGTTGCGTGTCACCTTTTTCAACTCTCTTCATCGCCGACATTGGAAAATGCACATTTCACGTTAGGCACTAACTGTAACCACAATCAAAATCCATGGCTAATTCTCACGTGTACATTTTATTTAGGAGCAATAAAATATTTTAATGTAGCTTCCTTTGTTTATTTAAGTAACATAAATTCCACGTATAACATTCTTTATGATTAATGTATACCAACTGTATCAAGTTAGGTTTTCCTTCAATTAACACCAAAAGTTGTATCAAGTGACTTCAAGCAGACTCAACTAAAACTTTAATCCATTGAATTAATTTGATTTTCAAAACAGATTTTGGTCAAATTTGTGGTGTTTGAAACGTGATTTAAAACAGAACAGAAAAAAAGAGGATAACGTTATGGGTGTAAATTAAAATTAATGTTTTTTTTTTTTTGTATTTGAAGGTCTATTTGAAGTTAAATTTGTAAATATGGATCTGTTAATTTTTTTTTTTGCCAAATAGGGTCAAGTCGTTAGAGTGGAAGACGATATTACAGGTGAAATTGTCCTCCACTAAGCCGATTTCTTTCTTTTTTTTTTCGAAAAAACAATGTTGTCCTTACAGAAGACAATTCACTTTTCAAATAACAGAAACTGTCCTCTGTAAGGATGACATTGCTTTTTCGAACAAAGAAAAAAGAAACCGGTTTGGTGGGTGGAGGACGACTTCACCTGTAATGTCGTCCTCCACCCTAACGACTTAACCAAATTTTGAAAAAAATATTCAATGAATCCTATTTTACAATTTTGTGATCAAAATAAATAAAAAAAACTAAAATTAAACATGGATTAGAAAAATGAAATTAAAATATTATATTATTAGATTCCATTTTATTTATATTTCACACAAACAAAAATAATTAAAATATTCCATATCAAATAGTCTCTGCCTTCATTTTAAACAAAGTTATGAACAAAAAATATATGAGGGTATATGAAATAAATGAATTTTAATTTTGGCTTCCGTGTTTTTTTTAAAAATTTTAAATTATATATTTTTCTCTTATTAAATAAATTTTAGTTTTAATTTACGCAGCTCCACAACCATGAACTACTATTTTTGGTGCGTTGGTACTAAAAACATCATCAATAGTTCAGGGTCCGAAACCATTTAAGGTGTTGGGTGTTTGGAGTAAAGTGAATGGTTTTAATGAAACAGTAAAAGCAATGTGGAATACATACACAAAAACATTTCTATAACAATGGTGATTACTTGAGGCAGAAGAAGCTTCTTTTGTTTTTAAGTTTCTCTTTCATAAAAAAGAATAATGTATTTTATTATTATATTTAAATGTTAAATTTTTAGCAATCGATGTCATAAATAATATTGGGCCATACATTGTTCTCAAATAAACATTTCGACGCCCGAAAGTTTATGGGCCTATTGCTTTATGTAACGACCCTATTGCTTAACATGTGAGCCTATTTTGGAATGAGAATTTTTTTTTTTTCCTGAACTTCTGTAATTTCTAGCAGTAACCCACAATTTTTAAAATAACTATTTTACCTTTTCTAAAAGTGATTCCCGGATTACTTGTTCTAAAAATCTTCTGGAACAATTTTTCTGAGAATTTTGAAACATGATTTTCAAAACAGAATTTCGGAATAAAATATTTAAAATAAGATTTTTAGAATGAGATTTCTAGAACAAACTTTTCATAACACATATTTAGAATGACGCAACAAAAGTGATAATGATGCAACAAACGGTAGCGTGGAGTAGTGAGAAGGTTTTTTACTCTTTTATGGTACTGTGGAGGTGCAGTTAGTAATAACGGGGAAGGAGGAAGAATAAACCATGAAAATTACCCATAGTTCCATGCCTTTATTATATTGGGTTATGATTGACTACTCTTAAAAAAAATAAAAACATTATTTTCAATATTTGATTATAAAATAGAAGTTTTGGATTCTTGCAAAGAGTTTGATAAGAAATGTAATAAGTAATATGTTTATTTTATCTTGATTTCTAAACTGGAACATGAATTTTATTCTATTATTCATTCTCTTTAAATAACTAAACTATAATAATCAAATCCAAAGTAATTGACAAAAATAAAAAGAAATAGACAGATTATTACATAATTTAGCATGTGGGGTCGCAGTTATCTTAAAGACAAAGCATAATAATAGTAATTAATTAAAGGGTAGCATGAATTTAGAGGTTAAGGTAGAGAACAAAGAACCCTTTTTATACGCATACACTTTTGTGTACGAAAACGTGTTTGCGATTGATTAACTATTGCAAATTATGATTGATGGCTCGCAAGGTAGTTTTGTAACTTTGTCTTTTTCTCTCTTCACCCATCCAATTTTTTTTTCCAATAATTCATTATTATTTTCTTCTCATATATTCAACCATTGTTCTTTTATCCATAGTGCAACTTCAAATTGGTTGTGCCCATATAATTCTTGATGCTGACCTTCCCTCAAAACACATCACACACAAGATAGTGACCTTTTCTTTACCCTAATAATACAACATCAATGGATTTTCTTCACTAAAAAATTTCTGGTTTGGGCATTATTTGATCTCTCTCTCTACCTTTTTCTGTATTAAAGGGCATTGTTAATAGCTAATGCATGCTTGATTCACCTAAAAGAAAAGAGAGATATAGAGAATACTATGCTAGTGCTGTGGGGTGCTTCTTTTTATATATTTTTTTCCTCAATACTTTAGTTTTGCTTTTGAATAAGAAAGAGAATCCTTCTAATCTTGTTATGTTACATGGCAATTCATAGTTGGTCGATTGAGGTTGTAGTGCTCGTCAATTCCATTTCCATGAGGACAAAGTGCTTGCCTCTTCACCCTCTTACCATTTTCACTCATGCAATAACTCTTGAGCAACTAATTTCTTTTATTATTACTATTCAAATTCATCTGTGGAGTAGGGGCACCCTATGCCTTATATCATTTAAACTTTGATGTCTGTATCATCAAAGTAAATTTTCTGAGAAGATACAACACGAATAAGACCTGAGTCAAATCACATAAAAGAATAACACCATCTTTAATAAAAAATCTTAAGACAATGAGTTTGTAGATCTTTTATCTTATATGATGTTATTTTATCGATCAAATTTAGACTCACTTTTAAACTTCCAACAAATTTTTATTTAAGAGTTTACACCCATACATTTAACATCTAAGAAAAAAATCGACAAATTGAGTGAGTCCATTATTAATTCCTTTGTTATGAGATTTACTTTCTATGGAGGTGTGTTTGTGTTTCTTCCTCGTGCTTATTTGTTAATGTTGCAATACAAGTGTTGCTCCCATTAACTGATAGCTACATCATTTAAAATGGTTTTTTTCATTTTGACCAAAAAGTTAGCAATAATGATGCAGAAAGCTAGCATACCTCAGCACTCAACATCAACGTGAAAGGGAGAACACCGCGATACGCAAGCATTTACACCAAATTGATTGCATGATATCTATCTATGACTAAAATGCTTAAAGTATCACATTTTTATCTTTAGATATTTCTTTTCATTGTTTTATATTCCAAACATTAAATTAGTGGAGTTTTAACTTTGCTTGTTATTTCATAAATCTACAACATTCAGAAGTTTATAGAATTCGCTGGCATGTTTTAATGAATTATCTATTTTGTGAGCATATAACTCATTTGCATATTTTTTTTCTTCTGTAATTAACTCTTTTGATTATTTTTAAATTAAAAATATCTTAATTTTATTGGATTTTCATGTAGATCATAGAGAAATTTGGTTCTGAAGTTAAAGTGAACATTTTGCTGTGCTAGCGTTAATATAGATACATCCTTTGAGCAAATATGTAGTTATATTGAAACAAAATGTGAAAATTTTAGGAAAAAATTATCAAACAGAGACATTGAGCATATAAAGTGGTAGAAGACGAAAATTTGTGATTAGACTCTGTGGGTCACTGTCTCGCAATCCATATTGGTCGCACAACGATCTTGAGTGATGACACAATTTCAAATTCTCCAGAAATTTCTTTGACCTGAAAGTGATGAAGAAGATTATTGAGAATCATAAAAGTGGAAGCAATTCCTTTTTTCTTTAGATTTTTTTTTTCTTTTTAGATGTTGAATTCATTTTTAATGTTTTTCCATGATAAACCCTCGTTAGGACATTGAATGATAATCTAAAGACTTAAATATATATTTGGTCCCTATTTTTGTTGATTTTATTCAATTTGGTCCCTATTTTCGTTTTATGATCAATTAGGTCCTCATTTTTGTCAAATTGTGGTCAATTTGATCCTTTTCCCTAACGGTGTTTAAATAGTTAACGTTTGAACAGTACATCAGCTCCTGGTTTTTTTGATTTTTTTAAATTTTTTTTAAATTTTTTTTAAATTTTTTTTAAATTTTTTTAAATTTTTTTAAATTTTTTTTTAATTTCAAAAAAAGTGACCACGTGTCAAGTCACAATTGTGTCACGTGTCAGTTTCTGATAGTATTATTTTTTTTGTTCAATTTAGTTCCTATATTCGTTATTTTTGTTTAATTTAGTCCCAGTTTTTGTTAAAATAAAACCATTTAATTTTTAAAATTGACATTATTATTACTTATTTTTTAAATTTAATTATAAATTATAATATTTAATTATTAATTGAATATAATTTTTAGATTCAATTGTTAAATAA
>Ga0214542_1003084_pt1 | contig 34312 bp, 17 predicted proteins | sample CNSS1metaG_FD_160096 | JGI IMG/M metagenome (GOLD analysis project Ga0214542, IMG submission 160096) | Root nodule microbial communities from cowpea collected in UCLA plant growth center, Los Angeles, California, USA - CNSS1 | ecosystem: Host-associated > Plants > Roots > Nodule | place: USA...
ATATATATATATATAACCCAAACATTCACACCACAAATTCACTAGTTATAATCTCTCAGAAACAAGTTATAAATCTCAATGTGAAAATATTAATCCCTTAGTTATTTTTACATAAGATTTCCATTAATAATAGGTGTTTAGAATGACTAAGAGATAATAATCATGTCTAGAATCAAATCTCTAAGTTATTCAACTTAACTAAGTTCTAAATCATTTTTCAATGTTTAAGATATATACCACAAATAGCATAAATGATTAGTCGTTCACATAAACACAAGGAAACATTACAATAGTCATGAAAGAGATTTATATTGCAAAGATAAAGCTTCATCAAATTGATATACATTATATCCAATCTCAATGAATAAAGGAAGTTGACAAAAGAGAGTGGTGAGATTGAAGATGGAAGGGTTATATAGTTATCCCCACCTCTTCCTTTCCCTGGTCTTTGGTTTAGTTTACCTCTTCCAAGAACTCTCTCTTTTAGTCTAAAACTTGACTTTTAAACAATTATCAAAAGGTAGTTTCTCACTAGGTGAAGATTACTTTTTGTCAGAACAAACTTTCTTCACTCGCTAAGTGAATGGTCTTCTCATTGGGCGAATATGTTAACTTCTCGTTAAGCGAGCAGGAGATGCTTCTTGTTGGACAAGGGAATTTTTAGTTGAGTGAGAGGTTCTGGAAAGCCTTCCTCAAATCTTCTTCAAACTTCAATTTCTCTAAGAAATAATCCAACAAAAAGGTATTTACTTCTACCTTTAAAAAAATATATTTAAATCCTGATTCTTTTCATAAAAAGAACAAAAATTCAAGACAAAGACAATTAAAAAAGTCAAACAAACTTGAGAAATATAAGTTAGATTTATTATGTCAGGTCTATGAATATATGTCCTAGTAATTCACTTACTATGACAAATCTATGAATACCTATTATAGTAAGTTGGACTTACAATGATATGTCTATCAATGTCTCTCATAGTATGTTAAACTTTTATGTCAGATCTTTGGATACTTGACATAGTAAGTTGAACATACTATGTCAGGTCACTTTAACTGAAATAGAAAGTGTAAACTTTCTATATTATCCACATCTATGATGTCAAAAGAATTGTCATAAAATCTTATCTCTAGTAGTATATCATCAGTTAATACATGCTATCAACTTTTGAAAGTAATAATAATGAGAGAAGAAATTAAACTTTTTCAATTCCCTTTTAATGACAACATTTTCTAAACAATTTTATTAAAAGTCTTGTAAAGTAAATGTTTACCTTTCTTTTTTTATATTTTCTCCTCTATTATCTTTTATTCGTCTTTCTTCTTTTTTCGCTTCCTTCTTGTTTTTTTAGGCTTTCTTTAGATTGAGAGGAGGGTGGAAAAGAAAATAAAGGAAAAAAAAATAGTAAAAAGTGAGATTATTTGCATAGAGGAAAAGTGAATAGAAATGAGTGAAAAATTTGTAATTGATTTGATTGATATAATAGAATAAATTTAATTGTGTATTAACATATTATAAAATAATTTAATATAAAAATATATTTTTGAAAAATTAATTAAAATTAAAATAAATTTAAAACAACAATAAAAATATTATACTTTTATAATATATAAAAATGTTATATTTTAAAAATAATAATATATTAGAATAAATTATTGTGATTATTATTAAAATTTAAATTAATCAATTTAATTTATTTATTAATGTAATGCTAATTTTAATTAACTACTTATCAACTATAGTTATTAACAAAAGTTAATCATATTAAAAAAAACGTAATTCGTTTACTAAAATGCATAACTGTGTATGTATCAACATAATATAATAGAGTTAGTTTTAATTTTTTTATATATAACTTTTTACAGTTTTTTTTTTTCATTATCACTAGTTTGATCATAGGAATATGACTTAAGTGTCTTTCTTTAAACTAAATTCATGTCTCTCACTTTGAGGGATTTACTGGTTTCCTTTCTCTTATTTCTCCTTTCATCATGCAAATCCCTTGTGTCTTTCAAGCATTAGAACCTATGGCTGCCATTTTCCATTATTTGCACAATGTAAAGTTCTTATACAATTTTGAACCAAATTTCTATTTTGCAGAAATTAAAATTAATGTTGCAAATAAAAATTTATATTTTATTATTCAAACCAATGCCTTGATTAAGAATTTTGTTCAACTGTTTATCCTCTTCAAGGATCTTTTAGCTTTATTCATCCTTTGAGTGGTATCAGATCATTTTTGGACATCCTCATTTATTCGGGACATCATTACCATGTTTCTAATTTTACCTAATTAGTCGAAATGGTTGACTAAGTTAAGATTTTGATTTTGAAAGTTTTACAAAAGTTGTTTGGAAGTTACCCATTTTCAGGGTATGAAAGAAAGCTCTTTTACTAGTACTTCTTTGTATAATATCAACAATCTTCCTAAAATTGGTGTGCTTAATAGTTTAATGAAATGGAAGGAACGTGTAAAAAAGGAAATGGTACCATTTATTTTGACCTTAAAACATTTTATATCATCTACACCGGTTTACCATATCAAGATCAAAAGATAAATAGTTGAAAGTAAAAGGAACAGAAAAAGACATCTATAACGTTCCAAGAATAATAGCCAAAAGTAAGAACTGAAAACATAGACGAAAGACAAACGTGAAAATTATCTCATACTCTACGGTTGAATTATGTCATGTAAACCAAGAAATACCCACTACTATTTTCGCATCTTCATAATAGTTGCTAAATCTAATTAAATTCCAAATTCATACTCGTGTTGGAATTTTCATTCTAAATTGTTTGAAAAGAGTATTATAAAATTTTAAGAAATTGTTTTTACCTATGCCTTCTTTTATGTAATCACTCAATGAAATTTATTTATTGTTAAAAAAATTATCTTTTTTCAAAATATAAACATTGACAAGCTCACTCAACATCCTTAAAGTCACCCAGTTATTATTTAGAATTTTTAATATTCTTATAATAACATTTTAAACAGTGATAAGAAGCGTCTCATCTCATCTCATCTTACTGTGTTGAAACGAGTATCTTGGAAAATTATATTATATTATGAATTTCATTTTTTGTTTCTTAATTTTTATTCTCTAATATAATTTAGTGTGGTAATTAATTCTTTTAATACAATGATATATTAATTAATAACTCATTCTAAATCACGTAAGAAAATGAAAAATAAGCAGTTGATGTAACTATGTATTTAACACTTTGATTGACTTATTTAAACCGACTTTTTGAAATTATTGGTAAGTATTTAGATATTATGGGTCATCCACTTCCTGGGATAACAGTGTGAGATACTATGGGACTAAGCACTCATGAAAAATTTATAAATTTTATACAGTCCAGATAGATGGTCTACTACTTTTGTTTTTGGTTCCAGAGAAACAGTTATTATGACGTTCAATCTCACCACAACTATTGGTTACTTCTACATTTCCACGTATAAAAAACGTGAATTTTTTGTGGTGCTATCAGGGAACCAAACGTTTTCTGATGCAGATTGCTTTAACTTAAGGATATAAAATAGAGATTTATTTACACTTGGATCATATTTTAAGCTTCACATTCTGGAAAATGTGTAGTCCATCGCATCCACCACGAAATCTGTAACAATAAATCAAAGCAAAAACACAAACACAGAGGCTATAAGTAATAGAGACTAGTAGTACTATTAATTGATGTTAACGAAAGAGAGGGTTTGAGGCTAAGAGCAACCTGCATCTTCTTTGGTGAAACATAAGGGAGGTGTAATTCTGAATACATTTCCATAGTAGCCACCCTTTCCAATTAGCACTCCTAGTTCTGTGGTAACAACAGGAGTTTATAGATTAGGTAACTCAACCGAAAAATGTGGCTGGAACGAGAAGGCACAATAGAGGGGTTGAAATTTTACCTTTCATTTGGTCCATCGCGTGCAGTGTTTCTTTTGGTGCTGGTGTTTTAAGTTGGCGATCAGTGACAAGTTCCACTCCAAGCAACATGCCTTGTCCTCTCACATCACCAATTACTGCAGAAGAAAAGCATTAGTTTGTTTAGAAACAAAAACCAGATAACTAGTAATAAAGTGTGTTTAAAAGAGCATATTTTTGACATTTCTCATGAAAAAAATTGGTAGAAGGGGAAACGAAAAGTTCCTGGTTATTTTGTGACAGAGTAAGGTCCTCCACTATTCATCGTTTAACTCAACCAAAAATGAATCTATGATTGATCACTAATCTAGAATGGAAAGGATTGAGGAGTGACGAAAGATTACATTCATATTTGTCCTTGAGTGTATTGAGCCTCTCTTTCAAATAGGAACCCACTTCAAATGCATTTTCTTGAAGCTTCTCTTTCTCTATCACTTTTAAAACAGCCAATCCTGCAGCTGTGCAAACAGGATTCCCACCGAAAGTGTTGAAGTAACTTCGGCGAGTCAAGGCCTTCGCAATCTCAGGAGTAGTCACGACAGCACCAAGAGGAAGGCCGTTTCCGATGCTCTGCCCAAAAAAGCAAAATTCAGAAACAAGCCAACAGTGAAGAACAAGAAGCACATGTAAAACAGACAATTAAGTATTTCTATGTTAATAGAATCATAATATTTTGGTAGTTGTAACTTGCATCTATAAGGACTAATGTAAGAATCGTGTTATTTTTTGTTACGAACCCAGGAATTCTACATCTGGGAGTGTAAATAGCGTGTTTGGTTTCAGATTTGGAATCTCCTGTTCACGTTTTGAATGGGAAAAAATAAAAATTATTTTAAATGATTTCAGCTTGGATATATATACACACTAAGACTAATGCTTAAAATTAATTAGATTCATTTTAGAGACAGAGATCTCCCCATTCACTCGAGTCAGGAAATTAAATCACTGATCACAGAGACAACATTAAGATTATTTGTCAGCTGTATTGCATCATGTTGGTTCTTGTGAAATTGTTTTATAACAACTTAACAAGTAAACAAAGCTTGCAAATTTTCCAATACCAACAGACAAGTCAAGATCTTTGTACATGGTAAAGGAGACAAGAGTTGAATTACCTTTGCTATTGTTACTATGTCAGGTACAACACCATGGGCCTCAAACCCCCAGAAATGGCTACCAGTGCGAGCAACACCGCACTGAACTTCGTCGGCAATACAAACACCTCCAGCTCTTCTAACAATGTCGTAGGCAGCAGGTAAGTAACCAGGAGCCATTTCAACGATGCCCCCAACTCCCTATCGTTAACAACAGCAGCATCAACAAATGTCTTCGTTTATCCAATTAGTTGATAAAAGTCAATCAAAGAGATTGATTCAATAAGAAATGAGACTCAACAACTTTGTGGTTTTCAATTTTAGTTAACAACAGAAAAGTATATTCGAAATTATAGAAAATAATGTTTAACACTGTTAATTAGTACATCTACATGAATTGCAGGAATGTAATGCATTTTGTGTCTTTATGATAAGTATTGAATGTAATGCAGGAAGGTCGCACTATACCAACACAAATGAAGCAGATGATTTATGTAAGCTAATTCTTTTAAATTTTATATTAATTTGTTTGTTTTTAATTTTTAATAAATTTGAAATAAATAAATGGAATGTTTTAGAAAGAACAAATTAAGGGAAAAAACCTAATCTAGAATACTTGCCCTGAAGAAAACGATATCATGCAATATCAATATTGTTAAATCAAATTGTTTCATACCAAGATCCGTCTGTGCTTTAACTACATACCTGAATAGCTTCAGATATGAAGGCTGCAACGTTTCCGGAAGTTCCGAAATTGATGATTTCTTGAACATCTCGTACATACTTCTCTCCATCAGAACCAAAAATACCTCTATAAGGGTCTGGGTTTACTGCATGATGAACACCACTCTGTTGGCAGACAAAAATATCAGAAAAACAAAAAGGTTAGGCAAACTTCATTTTCCATTTTAAACTTTTAAAAACGTCTGCTCAGAAGTTAGGTGGCCTTTTGTTAGACTGGTTAGATGTAACGTGACATTTTTATTTTATACTTTGTATCAATTGGAAATAGACTACATAAATTTCAAAAAAAAAAAATCAATCAATTGTCAATATAAAATATTGATACTATAAATCACTAATATGTGTAACTTTTGAAGCAGCAACTTCACTTGTCATATTGTGAATGGATGAAAGTTTTCTACTTTTAAAACAACTATTTCATTAAAAAGATGCAACAAAAAATAACAGAACAGAGTATCATATCAATTCATTATGTGTATCAAATGTAATCCTAAGTTTGAAGTGACACGGAACAAATTAAGTAAACTAAAAAAACTACACAGCATAGATTAAAAGGAGAACACTCCAGCCTGGAGGGTATTGCATTTGCATGTGAACTCACATGGCAATTTGCAACAAAGAAGATACTATTTTCCTATATCAAGAAATAAATTATTTCTTGGAAGGGATATATATATATATATATATATATATATATATATATATATATATATACACTTTTCATTGAGAACGAACAATACACCACGTAATTGTAATATAATTTGCGTGAAGGGGTCCATGCTTTCATTATCACTAGAAATCATCGTCACGGCACTTTAGTATTAATCCGTAACTAGTTTCCACAAGAAAGTGTTCCAAATACTGTCAATAATGAACGGTTCGCTTTCAGGAAGAGCAAAGTCCGTTGCCGTTGCTATCACAAACGTATGCATATAGTTTAGTGAAAGTACAGTTGTGAGAGTAGAGTTTTGGAAAATATAAGAAATAGATAACAGTTTTGTTTTTATAGTAAGAGGGCCACGTAGTTTATGCTAATTTATAATTTTAGTTCTTTTGTTTTAAAATATTATACATTCAAAAGAAAAATAAACAAGTTATCTTTTCCTTTCTTCTTTCATTTAGAAATACGTGCATTCGAAGACCTAGGTCAACTTCGTTCCAAGTGTACCTATGACCTAGAAGGTATTTGATAACAGAAGATTGATTGATAAAAGGGTATGTGTAAAACTTAATAAGAGAGGAATACAAACCTGAATAACATTATATTTCCAGATGCTTTGAGCTGTGGCCCCCATTGTTCCACCACCATTTCCGTGGTAAGAATTCCTTAGAGATATGATGTCATGGGAGCCAGTGTACAATCTTGCTATCAGAATCGCTAATTCGTTGGCTTCCGTTCCAGAATTTGTAAAAAACGCCACCTGCTCATAAAATAGCCAAGTTAATTTTTCTCATCCCAAGAAAATAAAAACACCTAAAAAAATGTTTGAATACAATATTATGAGTTTCACAAGTGATTATTTAATTAATTATAATACGTTATATTTCTATATAAAACATGCATAAGAATTATGAAAATTTAAATTTGTTATTCTCTATTTTCTATTATATTCTTATTTGTATATGTTCACTCCTTTCTTCGTATCTTTATAACAATTATTTTTATTATATAGTTAAATTAAGTTATTAAACTATTGTAGTCTATGTATTGCTTTTAACACTAACATAAGAAAATCATGATAATTAATTTTAATTATACAAATCTTATCCTAATTTAGGTATTATTTTTTAAGTTAAACAATGAAATACTAAAATAAAGAGGGAAATTGATGAAAGAACTTAGTACGAGGATCACATACTCACACGTCTATATATATATATATATATATATATATATATATATATATATATATATATATATATATATATATTAAAAGTCCAATTGATATAGTACATAGACAGAATATGAGTGATAAAAGAAAGAGTTTGAGTGATGCAATAATTGTATGTTTTATTTTTGGCCTAAACCAGAAAAAAATATAATAATAGTTTTCTCCATTAAAGTAACAGATAACTGAGAGTTTTTGTTTTGTCTGGCTTGACAAGACACATATATAGAAAATATGTTTGAGCCACGAAATTTGAAGTCATTATCATATAAATCACCCAACCCACTTCCACAACCTAGTCCCATGATATTAGCACAGAAATTGACAAATAAAACACTTTATTAACATTACTTGGCGTATTATATGTTTGCTCCATCACATGATCAAAATATGGCTATTTATTTTAATAGAGTTTACTACCGTATTATCTGCTTTTATCTTACTTTTATTTTTTTCTTAGCAAATTATGGCAACAAATTTTATTGCTACTGTAGCATACTTCTTAATCTAGTCTATTGTTAAAAAATTTCATACTAGAGATATTTTCATAAAATGTTAATACATGATTAATTGTACAAATATTGTCACGAGTAGTAATTACTCAATAATTGGTTGTCATGACACCTGTGTTAATATTTGAATTACCTTACTTTATATTTTTTATGACTTACTCGGAACTTTTAAATGATACTATATCTTAACTAATTATCACAAAAATTTATTGTAAATTATGTCCATATTATTGACGTAAAATATATTGTAATTTATTAAAAAGATATTAACAAGTCATTGGTCGACGGATAAAACTGAACATTTTTCGTAACAAAGCAATGAAAAATGCACTTTCAGTATTTTAAAAAATGAAAAATTAGAAAATCATGGTTTGATTAAGATTAGCTTGTGATATTCACCTTAAGATTACCGGGAAGCTTAGAAACCAAAGCCTGAGCGAAATCTGCTATGGCGTGGTTCAGGTAGAGAACCGTGGAGTGCTGCAAGCGCTTCGTTTGTTCCACGACGGCTGCGACCACATCGGGGTGGCAATGCCCGCAACACACCGTAGCGATCCCTCCGAACGCGTCCACGTACCTTCTTCCCTTATCATCGAACAGATACTGCCTCTTCCCCTCCACCACGTTAAGCTGCAACCTCCAACACACGGTCACACCCCAATTATCAAGTTAGTTAGTTAGATAGGTTAGTTACACTTGCGTAACGGAAAATTAATAACAGGATTGGACACAGTTTACGAGATGATCCGGTGCAGCGCGTCCTCACCGGAGTTTTGTACGAGTGGAGGATCGAAGGGCTGAGAAACTCCCTGCGTTTCGCAAGGATCTCGTCGCCGGTGGGACCAGAGTAGGCCAAGGGAGAGTAGTCGAACGCCGGAAGTTCCTTTGGCGGTGCGATCGCGTCTTTCGTTCTTTCAGCCGCGGGCAGGGAGACTTCCCGGCGGGGGAAGAATCGGCTAGCCGGCGACGTTCGACGAAAGACGAGCCTTGCAGCAAGGGATCCCGTCATATTTTTCGTCGGCGAGATTTTCCGGCGACGCTCACGACGGGGCCTTTACAAAGTGTTGTTTGGGAGAGAAAGAAATTGAGTTGAGAGAGAAGAGGCGAATTTGAAGGGACGAGGGAGCAACGGCAGAGGGTTATATAGGAAACGCAGAAGGGTTGATGACATGGAAGATTGTGATTGGCTGAGAGTTATTGCTGCGGAATTCTCTGCGATAAAATCAGGATGTTTATGTTTATTGATAAATTGTGTGATTAAATAAACTAATTATGTTTATGCTATTTAGTTTAACTATTTATTTAACCCCACTTTCTTGGTTGTTGTTTTATCCTCGCAAAAGAGGTTCCAAATTTGGTATTGCCAAAGATCCCATGAATGTAGACTTTGTGATCTTTACACAACTATTTCTTCTCAGGTTCCCTTTGTTTCAAGGAAAAATGAAAGTGAAAAATAATTGACACAGATAGATGACTAGAAAAAAACAAAGTATTCCTTTTTATAAAAATGTTAATTTTTATTGGATATATATTTTATTTTCACTTAAATATGAGCATAGAAAAACTAAAAACGTAAAAAAAAAGTTTATGTTTTTCAAGATTACTCTCTCGTATTTTTGTCAATAATGAATGTATGGATAAAGTTATTATTTTTTATAATGAAAATTTGTCTTCATTTTTAAGTTATTTTCTCCTTAAAGGAACAAACGTATATTTCGTTGTATTTTAATTCTTTTCCTTATTTCTTTCCCTACATTTTCTTTCATTTTCTTTCTTCTATATTGTTTTTATTTCTCTTTCTTGTAATGAAAGATTAAATATATTTGCAAAAGTGAGACGGAGTGCCTCGAGTATAAATTACTGCCTAATGGTCTTGATTGTTTTTGGAAGATGTGGACAAAGGGGTTGGCTTATAAGGAATAAGAGTAGTTATGGGTTTGGTCTAAATGGTTACAATGAGACTAATAACTAATATTTTATTGTTTAAATAAAAAAAAAAATATAGATATAAAAAATTAATTATTCTAATTTTATTTTATAAAATTTATTACTTCTCAAAAAATGATTGTATTATTTTTATATTTATGAACTAATTATCCATTTTTTTCAAGAATTGAGTCAAATTTAGTGAAGTTAGCATAGAGAAGAATAATATTAATCATCGTATTTTTATTTAAAATAGTTTTTTATCTTGTTTTTTATATTGTTTTTATGTGAGTGGTTTGCTTGTCTATAGATTTGAGGTTGCATTGTGATTTGATGGAGAAAGATATATGTCTACCAATGCAAGGCTATAATAATGCCTTTAGTTCGGTAATCAAAGTTTTCTATGAGTAAGTGTAACCTTCTTATGTAAACTAATAATGAAGTTTGAGTAGCTAAATTTTCAAGTAAGATAAACTATTATTATTAACTTTCCTAAATGAATTAGAGTTACTAGTTTAAGTTGATGTATGAATGTTTAATTTATCCTTTTACTTCATATATATCGAAGTAAAATATTAAGTTTGGGAGAAATTTTGAGATGTACTTTAAATTTATTTGTATATCTTTATTAAATTGTAATAACATTGATTTTTACCTTTTATTTGTTTAAGTTTTGTTAATAAAATCAACTACTCCAAAAATTTTATCTTATTTTAGTTATTTTGTACTTATTTTACCTCTAATTTCCATTTAAGTGAGTGAAATAAGTGAATAGGAAGCAATTCTAGTGGAAGAAAACAAGTTGGACTTCAAGGAAGCATGATTGAAAAATAAATGATGAATTTGTTCACAAACACATAGAGCAAACAAAGTTATAAGGCTTCCTAACATTGGACGACACAAAAAGGGCGCTAGGCTCTACATATCCTGTTGGGCGGAGGAGCTTCTCGCTGGGTGAGAGATGAAGAAGATGGTAATGCCGGGCAGTGGTTGGCAATGCCAGATGGTGGCTTGGCAGAAGGTTGCGTCTAACAATGTCGATGTTAATAAGATATATTTTGGTATTTATTCGGACTTTTGCGATTTATCTCCACCTTGTGCGATTGGAAGAGGCCCTTGGAGGCTGCTAAGGGTCTCAACCTGCTTCCTTGGTGTTTTCCCCCTTTGGGATTTGAAAAGAGAGAGGATCTGTAAAATGGAGGTGTAGATGCAAAAGGGATGCACAATTGGAGAAACTACTAGGTACCTTGGGGAAGGACCTTCACCTTCTCTTTGGTTCTAATTTCTTACTTAGTTTTTCGTTTTGTATAACCTAAGTTCACCACTATGGAGAGCTTACCTATTTATTGAGATTAAATGTATAAATTGAAATCTTGTCCATCTTGTGTTGTTAATATATAAGTTTTTCCATTTCAATGTTGGTGTTTTGTTTTTATGCTTAACGCTTGTTGTGGCTTGATCACCCATGACTTGATAATTAGTTCTTGAGGCGTTGAGAAATATCTTTTGTAACCTAGAACTGAAATAAAGTACCTAATGGAGATTGCATATAGGGATAAAGCATAATTCATTAGTAATCTTAAGACTCTTGATCTTAAGGCACTTTTGTTTGTTGAGGATTCAATAAATTGGAACTTAATAAGGAACCATAGGTTCAAGTTGCTAAGGGATATTATCATTTGAGTACATTTGTGAGTAGATTTTAACATGAAATTGAAATTGAGATGACTGAATATGCATGAGAGTGAAATTGGTGAAGTCTCATATTGACAATGCAAATAATCTATGTTAATTTCATTTGCACACATATTTGATAAAAATCGCATAAAGAGTTTTCATATTTTTGTGAGGATGTTGTCTAAATTAGTTATTGAATACAATAATTGTCATGTATTACACAAGTCTTTTGAGAAAATGATAATTTACTTATTACTTTTTACGTTGCAACTTATGTACTTGTTGTCCAAAACTAAACGTTAACAACTTTGTTGAATAATTATGCATATGTTATGAAAATTATTGTTTGAGTGTGATTTGTTTACATTTGAAAATTTATTGTTTTTAATAAGATTGTATAGTTGGTTTTGGTGTGGTTAACTTTGATTATGTTTATAACCTTAGAAACAATTATTTAGGTAGTTGATGATAGCCAAATTAAGTAAGAGTAAAAACAAATGAGCAGTTGTCTTGAAGATAATTAAAGATGAACAATTTAACTTGAGGAAATTATGAATGGTTAAGGCCAAATGATAAATTTTGAATTTCGTTTTGCTCATAGAGAGAATCAATATTATTTTTATTTTTGTTATTGATCGTAAGTATTTTATACCATAATATTTTTATTTTTTTTAAAAAGAATAATAACAAGTTTAATTTCAAATTATATGATTTTTTTTTATTCTTTTTTTAAAGTAATTAAAATTAAACCCAAATTTTTGTAATTATTTTCATTTTTTTATAATTTTAATTTTTAACTTCTAATTTATTTATTTTTCCTTTCAGTTTTAGAAAGGCAAGAAAAAAAAAACAACAGAAAACCCTTCTACAATATACAAATCCATTTGAAAAAATAATGTTCCAACGAGTCTATTTAACATTTTTTTTTCTCTAAAAGGTATTACTCTGTAAAACAAAATTCATGAAAAAACGATACAAATTCAGCATAATGGGATGCTTATATAATTAAAATAATATAAGTAAATTCATGTATTTTAGTTAAAGAAAACCAAAATAATGAACATTATATATATACTGGAAAGATTTAAATTTGATGTAATTTAAGATAATAAATTAATTATAATTATTTTTCATATATTATTTATTTTTATAAATTTAAAAATTCTCATCTCTACACTTATAATTATTTGGTAGATCAATTTTATTTTATGCAAGTCGTATTTATTATTTAGAGTAAATAATTTGCTTTAAATAGAGACATAAATAATAGGAGATGACATTTGTTCTTGAATTAAATGTTCGGAATGTTGTTGTCGTATTTAATAAGTCTTTGTTGTAGGACTGCACCAAACTTGGACTATATATTTTTAAAAGATTCTTTTATTAAAGTATCTTGAAGGGTGTATATTCTAGTATCTAAATTCCGCAAGTTTTTGGCTTTTAGGGGAATATTGCTTCGGAATCTCCACCGTTTTAATTCGTGTTTTTGGCTTCTTCTTTTTTCTAATTGTTTCTCATATTAATTATTCTTACTACACCTTAACTATTTAGTTAGTTAACAATAAACACTATGAATTAATTGTTTCCTTCTCTTCTATGAATTTTAAAAATTGAAACACTTAACTTTAAAAGTTAATATTTCGTTATCACAACATTATTATTATTATTATTATTATTTTCATTTTTTTGTTATTCTTTTTAATTTTAAGTCTTAAAAAACATGTCATATCTTGTTATTAATAGTCGGTGTAAAAGACAATGAGAGAAAAAAATACTGAAAAAAAATAAAGATGATGAAGTGTATTATAATTTCTCCTAACTTAGTAAAAAAAAAAAAAGACTAACTAATCGTATACTCTAATATTGTGAATATTTTATTTGACATTCTTAATAAAACAGTAAGAAAATTGTTAAAATATATAACGAAGAATATAACACTCTTGCGAAAACGAATTGTCTAATTTTTTAAAAGACCCTTTGCATGTTCTGTTGAAAGTGCTTAAACATTTGTAAATTCAAACGTCCTTTTGAGAGGTTGAATTTGTGAACACATCAATTTGGCCGTAGAAAATGTTTCATGAGTCTATTCACGTTGGCATTAATGCATCGTTAACGTTAAATTAATTCACTAAATATATTTAAATTAATTGACTTTCTTCAGTCCTTTTCTGATTTTCTTCAGTTCTTATTTTTCTGTTTAGATTCAAACACGGGTTGGATTTTAAATTTTTCTGTAACGATATTCGTATTTTTTTCTTTGTTCCGCTGATTAGTATTAGTTCTTGAATTGAGAAAGTGCAAAGTACATTGCCTCAGCCCATTTTTTTTTCCTTCAATTTTCTTTTTCTTTTTTGTTTCCCGTAAATCATATAACTATCTTTTTAAACAGATCTTACAAAGGAGTGGCATGTTATCAAGCATTCACACCAAATCATATTTCATTCAGTATAAGTTTGAATGGTTTCAGCTCAGTATTTGAGAAATTTTTGTTGTATTTTAGGTGACAGAGATGTCAAAATGGGTTCCAACTCATTAGTCAATTTGGTTCATTATGAGTTCGAACTCGGTTGGATAGAGAAAAATTCAATTTTTTTTAAATGTATTAAACTGAGTTCGACTCATTTAACTCACGAGTTAAATAGATTCGAGTCGGGTTGGAAATGGGTTGACCCACTTAATCTACCAACATTTTTTTTACAACTTTTTAATATTTTTTTGTTATAATTACTTACTACTTTTAATTATATATTCACAATTTCATATTTTTAAATGTTAGAATGTTGTTCAATAATATTTTAATAGTTTGAAGGTTTAATTAATTTGTTTCTCAAGTTATACATACTTTAATTTTTAACTATTATATTTATAATAATATTTCGAGAATTAGGTAAATACTTTGATTTTACTATTATAACAAATAAATTAAGTCAATTTACTCTAATTATAATGCAATAAATATATAAAATAAATTGCATAAAAGAAAAATATTCGTAAGTGAGTCAATCTGTTAACCTACCAATCCGTAGTAGATTAGGCGGGGTTGCAAAATTTCTAAGTCATCAAAAAAGTGAGTCGAGTTAAGCTGACCTGTGTTTAGCTCAACCCGTGGTAAGTAAACCTATGTGAACTATATTAGCTAACTTTAACATCCCTTAGAAGAGTTATGTAATATATCACAGATAAATCCTTAAAGATAATGAGTATACACATCTCGGAAAGTTTATCTTATTCGCATTTTCATCAAATTTTAGAATATATGGCACACAACTTCAAAATAAGGAAAGTATTTCAAATTGAAAACTTATTTATTGATTGGTCTATGATTTATTTGGTCACCGATATGCTGAAATTAAATGAAATTGATTGATGTTTACATGGATTTTTGAATAGCACCATTGTTAAGAAGGTTCAAAATGATTGTTGTTATGTGTTGAGTAGATTGTGTTTTCATGAGTCTAAAATTGTGTCTTAAACTTGCTAAAATAGTTATCTTGGTCAATGTTGGTTGTGTTAGTTTTGGATTATCTGTACACTTTTTTATTTTTATTTTTTTCTGTATTTAATTGTTGAAAGTTATATTGTATTTGAAATTTTCAGTATTTTAGGTGTTGGTTTGAGCCAAAACTAAATGTTTTTCTTTTATTAAAGTCTTACGTTGGTCGATTGTCTGATTCAAATTTTAAAAGTTTTTTTTTTCTTTGTTGTCTCACTTATTTATGTTAGCATCTGACAATTATGTCAGAATTTAGCGTCCAACTAAAATTTATGTCACCTTCCTTTATATCAAAGTGTTATTTGACGTAAAAATCCGAAAATATCCTATATGAAAAGATATTATACTTTTAAGAATAAAAATTCTAAGAAATTAAGAAAGACTAAAATCAAAGCTCAGGTAGGAAAAAAAGTTTAACTCTTAATCCAAATTGTGATCGATTAGGATTCGGTCTATCCACAATCTAAATAGGATTTACTCAACCATTTTGAATCCTATTATGAACTTAACAACCATCAGCTTAATCTAAATTTAACTGAAAAATTATATTTTCCAGAGAATGAAGCCACTGGTAATGTTTTCGTATTCTAAATTTTCTGAACATGTCTTGGCTTCATTTTATGGAGACTTTTATAAAGTTGTAACGTTTGTAAACGTCATGATCAAGGAGAAGTTTACGTAATGGAACACTGTTTGAGGTCACTGCTGAAACCTGCTCTTGAGAGTGTGTCAATTTTTTGAGGAACCACTCACTGTTCGTCACAACTTATGCTCGTATAATTAAATTTTAGATTCTATCTTTTCATGTCTGCCTAATTAGGTTTATTCTTTTATTCTTATCACTTTTTTATTTATCATTCTATATATAAAATATCTAAAGAAGTGGTTCAAAAAATTAAAACAATGGAGAGGTGCGAACAAGAATTATATGGGTGAGTTTGGGATGTCAACTTAAGGAGGGAGGGTTAGGTAATGTTTTAGTCAACCAATATGGTAGCCTTCTAAGTGTGGTGTTTTTAATTTTTTTTATTTGGATAAAGTATTTTAATTATTATCAAATATAAAACGTTATTTAAATATTAAATAATTGTCAAAAATATTAATATTGATTATATTTTGTAATCAGTTTAGTTTTATACCATTTTTTGGTCAAAATTCATTAAAATATCAAGTTGATGTTTATGAGCATAACTGTTTACGATATTTATATTGATGGTTGATAGTTTTTTGTCAATATTGTTTTTATAAATATCAACCGAAAATTTTCCTTATGACATTGGTGAAAAGAAAATCCTGATTAATGTTGACAACAAGTTTTTCTGTTAACATTAAAAAAAATTATTGACAAGAAATAAATAATTCATATACACAAGAAAATATAGACAAACAAGAAATGACTGCAGACATTAATAGAAAAAAAAGTTAAATTTATATACAGGTCAGTTCAGCCCGCTTGCTCCATCAATCCATCAAAAATGGGTTGAGTCAGTATGATCAGTCAAATATAAATAGATCAATAATGATAATCTGTCACGCACAAAAAGAGCTAAAGGGCTTGACTGGACTAATCCGTCACTTTTTGTTTTTTATTTTTTTAAATGTGTTTTCAAAATTTTTATCTTTTTTTCTTTTAAAGTTTGTTTATACATACATGTAAACGAATGCTAAAAGCATATTTAATCATATAAAATATTTTTTAATTTTTTAATTGAGTAGTAAATGCTTCTACCACACCTAATAGTCTCACATTGTTCAGAAATCGATATCTAAAGCAATTTAAATATCTACTCCTTCTTCCATCTTATAACATGTCTTTTAAGGACAAAATCATGACAAAAGACACCCTTCAAAGTGTAATTTAATGATTTAAATTGCAATACTATTATATATTTACCTCTTTAAAAAATATGATATAAAAAATTAATCTTTTTAATTATTTTTTATTTTAATTTTTAATTAAAAAAAAAGTTAACAGGTCGGGACAAGCTAACTCGTATTTTGGCTTGTCAAATTAATGGATTGGATAGGCCAGACCGGAACAAACAGACGGGTCCAAATCTTTAACTCGACCTGTTCCTTTTAACATGGATTGACGGTCTGACTCATCGAGTCCAATCCAACCTGTTTTGCCACCCCTAACATTAATAAAAAGAAGTCATCCAAATTATGTATCATTTTTAGTCAAACAACATATTTTACTCTATTAATTTTTTTTTAACTAGCTACAATATTAATCTACAACTACTAAAAAAACACATTTTCTATCGATTTTCTTTTGAATTTTTTTTCTTAGGAAACATTTAAAAATTTTGTTATCAATAATGGTTTGTAAGATTTTGCTACCATTTTTTTTTCAATATATTTTGCACAAAACATTTTTAACAAAAAAATTTATAAGAAATACTTATGAATTTCATAATTTTGTCAAAAATAATTATCTACAAATAAATTATTTGTCAATTAAAAGTCTCAGAAAAAATAGAATTTTTTTTTTTTGCAAAATTTTAGAATAAATTTGTAAGAAAAATATCGTAAAAATGAAAAATTAGAGTAATGTCCATTGATAACCGATGATTATTTGATCCTAATTACTTAGATTATAATTTGTTATATTATTCAACTTATTTACTCCATATTTCATATTTATTGTAGTTTAATTGTGATAAAATACTTTTATATTTATACAATATTAATATATTTCAACATATTTATTTATATTTATATCTTGATATTCCTAATTAGCCATAACATTTATTTAACATGAGTTGGAATTGTACCCATATATAGTAAAAACGTTAAGGACTTCAATCTCTATTAGAAAAAAAAGTGATAGAGAATGTTAAAAGAGAGATAAGATTTAGTGCCAAGTGTTACATTTAGATAAAAAAGTTAAAGATGGATGGGAATTACAAATTATATAAAGGGAAATAAGAGTATTTAAATTGACAGTATTTTCGAGACATTGATGGTAGGAGTATTTAAACTGCGGTTGACCTCGACTCCTAAGCGATGTGCGACTTATTGGGTGTACCGGAACAAGCCCCCCAATTGAGGGTAAGAGGAGTTGAATGGGAGTTGTCAGACTTCAAGGTGGATGCTAATGTTCCGATTCCGACCCAAGTTCATCTGGCTGCCATCGTTAGGAACGATCACCGCGTTTCCAAGATATTGTTCGCTTTAGAGCAGCGTGGAGCTCCGTCACAATTTTGTCCTTAAAAAGGTACCTCTGAGACGTCTTTTAAGGACGAAACCGTGACGGAGCTCTATACTGCTCCAAAATGAACAATACCTTAGGAATGCGGTGATCGTTCCTAAAGATAGCTGCTAGACAAACTTGAGTCAGAATCAAAACATTACTCGTCTTGTCAATAGAAAGAGGCAAAATTACGTATAATACTTTGGATTGCTATAGTTTTATCTGCCTAACTTTTTTTTTCAATGAATAAATTATCACCATTGATGCCAACATGATGGACACAAAGTAGTTAGGGTCTTGTATGAATTTTTTTTTTCATGGGTGTGTCTTCCACATCCCACTTTTATTGCTCAATTAGTAAACAATCTTGTCCAAAATAACCTTTTTATGCATATAAACTATGAATAGGTGTAATAAGATCAACTAGTTAAAAAGTATTTTTCTTATGCACATAATGTTTATGATTTTGAGTTTATAGGTAAACTTCTATGAACATGTTGCTGCATAGTATTGATTCACTTAGGTTTCCATATTAAGAGTTACACTAATATTATTTTTAAAATATTTTTGAACATAAAAACAATACATTTTTCATGTCAGTATTTAATTGGATAACAGCAGAAAAAGATATAATTTTATATTTATAAAAAATTATGACATAAATGAAATTGTTCTGTTCCGGTGGGAATTGGCTATGCAAATGCAATGAATATTTGGAGTAGCTTGCTGACTAATCTTAACAAATGAATCTGCACATATATAACACGGAACCTTTTTTTTTTTTTGTCATTTCACAGAATCAAACAACAAATAAATGCTATAATATGACAATAAAGAAAGAGCATAATGCACCTGGTTACAAATTTGGATTCTATAAAAGGATCAAAATGTATCTAGCCATGTTTCTGAACCATATAGCCAAAACACATTTCCCTATTCATCTCACTTTTCAAATGCCCCTACAATAATGATCATAATATATATAATATATGTATATGCTTTTTTCCCATTATAAACTATTGATTAATTAAGTACCATAAAACAAAACAACAGAATTATTTGTGGCCACGGTTACATGATCATAATATTGATTATTTTTATTTATTGTGATAGTGTTATGTCTAAACATCATAATTAATAGTTACAGATAAAAGCAAGAAAACGTGAAATTATAGGTTTAAAAAAAAACGGGTTTCATCATGGTGTGGCTTTTATTCTTTGTATGTTTGTCGTGTAGGATTTCCATACAATTAAAACTCCAATCATGATGTGAATGTTTCTCTGTCTTGTTATTATTTTGCTTCTGAAACCCGCTAGGAAGACAACATTAATATTATTTCAGAGACCAAGACAACTCAGCTCTGTGATGTGCTAAGTTATCTGGAACATTATACGTGGAAGGTTCCTGATTAAAACAAAATTAAATTTTAAAATAAAAAAGCTTTTACAACCCAATATAAGCATCCACATGCAAGTACAAAATATTAAGTATTCAGAAAAAATATATATATTCTTTTATACAGAGTTTCTTTCAGCAAATTTTTTTTTTGTTTTTTGGTTTTTTTGAAGTTTCTTTTACCATATTATATCAAATTTTAGTCTTATTGGTGATATTATTATTGACTTGATGAGCATAGAGTCTTAACACGAATTGATAAATATTTACTCATGAGTCTGTTGTCTAGTTAAAATTAATAAGGTAGTTCGGTTTCCTTTTGCCTTAAATTAATGCCTTATTTAACTTGCTCACGTTTACTTCTGTGAGTGGGTGTGATGTATTCTTTTAGTGGGTGACGTATGACATAGTATCATACAATTATCATAATTCTTAATTTTTACTAGAACAATACCAATTTTTTTATGGATGGGAGAAATTTTGAATGTTGATAGGATGAATCAATAAAAGTGAATTTTGATTCAGATTTTAGATGAATGAGAGAATATGTGTGTGTGTGAGAGAGAAGCTTGTAAAATAGTCTTACTATTTAAAGTTCAAAATCGCTTAAAACTTGAAAAAATTTTCATCAGTTTTCATTTTGAAGTTCTAAGTTTGATTAATGATTAGAGTAATCAATTAGTCTAAAACGTAGTTGCTTATTTTGTTAATAGACTTGTTTGGTTGGTTACCTCAAAATACTAGGTATATTTTTCCCTTTTATTTTATGTTTGTAAACGATATCTCTTTATATAATGAGGTTTTCTCTTTACCTAATTGGAATAATTTTCTCTAGACTTGTTCTTTCAAATAGGGTGTGCGTACAAAAACACTTTTTGTGACTGAAATTCGTTAAATCTTAAAACAACAATAAATATATAGACAATATCTACCTATACTTATTCTACTTTATAGCCTTTTTAATAGATTGTAATTACACTGATAATTTGGACATATATCCTTAGAATAATCGTTTTATATATTTGTTTAAATTGCAAAATATCAATTTTCACACCAAATTAATAAACTAAAAAATATCAATGTATCAACCATTATCACGCACATACAAACAAGCTGCAACTTCATTAAATCACAATGTTACTATTACTATTGAGACTCGTAATTATCTGTTTATTTTATGTTGAGATTGTCAAAATAAATCTGGTGTCCAACATGGTTTATGATTCATGTCAGACTAAGTTTAGAAAACAGTGATTTCGATAAATGATTTTTTTTTTAATTTATTCCATATACTTTTGTAAAGGTATGTTTACTGTAAGTTTGTATCATTCTGTTTGAGCATATATAATGACTTTATAGTTATACAGATAACTCTATAGTTTAATCTATTTATTTGTGAATCTTTACTTATTTCGATTACATATTATAGATCTGGGAATCTTATAATAAAATTATATTTCAAACAATATTTAGACCCAAATATATGATGTTATTGTATAAATAATAATATATTATGAATTTTTGTATGGCCAAATTGTAATTTATTTTAATTTTCAATTGGATAAAGAATTAACTCATTCACCTAGCCCTAACATAGAATCATATTAGATTAAAAACTATGACTTGCATTAAAATATAGTTCAACTAGCTTTGAAAGTTTTTTAACTTGTAAGACCACTTGCCTAACAACCCTAATTCCGTATACTTAGGAATTATAATTTACCCACTTGTAAACCACAGGAAAAAAGAGATCAAATTTTCCTATAATTACACTAAATGGGCAGGATTTATCTACCTAGAATAAGTATATATCATTAATAGTGAATATTAAGTATAGAGTTCTCAATTTGGTCCACTTTATAAGATTTTTTGACTCATGTAAATTATGATAAAAAGAAGTCCACATAAACAAAAAAGCCTTCATCGAAAATGTTTACATGATCAAAAGATTCATAAAAACCATCTCAATCATAGTTAGACCATAAGCTTTTTTCTTGAACATGAAGAAAATATCAATTTTTTTAAATAAAATATTAGACTTTCGGTTTAGGCCGATTTGTCTTGACTTTCAGTTTGAATAGGTTTGTCTCAACCTTCAGCCGAATTGGTCAAAGACGACCTTCAACCCAGTTCAGCCCATCTCGGCTTTCAACCCAAACCGAACAATCTCAAACTTCAACTCGGGTTAGCCCTAGTCGACGTTCGACTTTTGCTTTGTCGACCGGTCCTAACCTTCCCATAGGGTCACACTAGTCTCAACCTTCAGCACAAACTAGTCGTCTTGACCTTCGACCTAAGTTGATCCTTCTCTATTTTCAATCTGGTTCGGCCTGTCTCGATTTTTGACCTGGGCCTTTAGCCAGAGTCAACCCATATTGACCCTTAATTCGAGAGAGCCCTTTTGAAACTTTTGTCCAAAACCGTCCATTTCAACCTTCGACCTGTTGTTTTCAAGAATTAATTAGATTTTTATAATGAGACAAGTTCATCTTAGTGTTCATCCTAATTCACTTGAAAAAAAAAACTTTAATGGCTTAGACTTTTCAGTAGCCCCTCAATTAAAACCTAAAGAAAATACTTATTTAAAGGTGGAATAGAGGTGACCATGCTCCATGGATTAAGTTCAGTTCTAATGATGTTGGATGGATACCAATATATACATGAAATGAAAGTTTCATTCTTATAAATAACAAAATGAATCAAGAAAAAAAAAATCTACTAAACATACCTCATCAAGTTGGGTCATCTTAAAAATCAATAGACACTTCGCTCTTTTAACATAATAACCAGAAAAAAAAAAAATCTCAACAATATTTTCCATATTGTCTTAATACTAAGACTTACGAGGCTTTAAACAAATTAAAAATGTATATTCTAAGTAAATGAAAACAAGCAATATATAGCTTCCAAAAGTCTTTTATTTTATTTCTGGGTGTAGTTTTGAACCTCCAATATTTAAAACTGTGCTTAAAATTGGATATTTCTATCAATATCCATACAACTTTTAAGTCTATAAAAATAAATAAATTGAGATAATACAACAAAGGGAATTGTTATGTTTATTTAGAATTATTTAATTGGTAGTTTTAATAAGACCACAACAGTAGCTCCATGTGTTTAGTTTTACATTTACGTATTTTTAACCTAATAAGGGAATTTATCAAAATGATAACACGACGTTGGGAGAAACGCATGATAGAGTCGATATATTAGAACATGTCAATGATATTGTCGTGATAGAGAAAATATTTAACTATATCATTTGTCACTATTTTTAGTTAACATTGTGATTAATTATTCTTTAATGCAAGTTTTAACAATAATTAATTTTTTGTTCAACGAACAATATCTTTTGCTTGTCTTCATTGTTTAAAAAAATACATTTGTAACACATTTTTTAATTTGAGAAAAGAAAACTCCATTTTATTAATTAGAAATCAAAACGTTGGAGGAGACACTCCACCAACATGATATATATCGCAATTCTTGTTTTTCAAAGAAAACCATTTGGTACAATTCTTGCATGTGCAGATAGGTTAGGTTTTCCACTATTAAAAATAAGAAATTGACCTCTTTGGCTTATATTATCTAAATCATTTTGCATAGTTTATATTATCTTAATAATTTAGTATACTTCACATTTATATATATTTTTTCTCATAAGAAACAAATGTTTTTATTTTCAATTAAAACTCTACCCAAATTTAGTCTCTTCGAGGCAATTAAAAGGAAAATTTAATGGTTTTTAATCATAGTTTAATTATAATTTTTAATATTTTATATAGTATACTTACAATATTTTAAGTTGATGGTTAATTATGCTAGTTTTCACATATTTGTTATGAAATGATTGCAACTTGTAATATTTGACACTACTAAAAATTCTCATATTACATGAGATTTTTTTTGCAAATTTGTTAAAACAATTTGTAAGAAAAGACTTTTTCCTGCTATTTTTTATGAGAATTTTAATTGGTAGGTAATTCTTTCGTGGATAATTATTTCCTACAAAATTTGTTGCGAAAAGTTTTTTATACAAAATATTTTGCAAAAAAATTGGTAACAATTTCCTGCAAATTTTTTTTTATAACAAAATGTATAAGTATTTATGTAACGTCCCAATTTAGTTGAATAATCAAATAAATAGAACGCCACATGTTTATAATATAGAATAGGGCACCGACATAAAACATATTTAGAATTAACCTTTCTTAGTTATCTCACATTATACTGGAATGGAAACCTAAAGACACAACACAATGTCCTGAATAGAATCTAAACACAAATTAGATTAAATTGGAAATTGCTACAAGATAGCAATACACAAGAAGAAAGGCTCAACAATGAGCAATAAAGGATCTAGGAAACCTAACTAATCACAACCTCCCCGCCAACATCACGATCACCAAGAGTCTCCACATCTGCTCCCACCAAAGATTTGGTGATCATCGCAAAAGGAAAAAGCCAAAGAAGAGAACAAACACAAAGAGAAAGGGTAAGCTAGAGTAAAATATTTAACATGTTATTGAGCAAGCAGATTATAAAACAAGTTATAGACAAGCAAAGCAATAAACACCCAAAACATGTGAAAGCAAACAATTAAAGGACTCTCTAACTCAATATCCAGATCATATTCTTGATATAGAATTCTAAAGGAAGTATGCACCTGTGCTGGTTTCTAAACTCTGCGGAGTTTAGATGCAAGGGGTTATCACCCAACCACACACAAGGTTAATATCCTAATGTCTTGGGCCCAATATGTCCCAAGACTAGGACCTCCTGCTACTCTCACCACATAAATTATTATTCTACTCTATGTGAGCGTGAATAATTTTTTAGAGTTCAGGATACCTTTCTTTATCTAGACATCTTCTATATCAAGGTATACACTAACCACCATCACCAAGAGTTTCCCTTGAAACTCTTTTACCAACAAAATTCACATGTCATATCAAGCATTCAATTCTCATGCCAAACCACCACTAATCAAATAAGTCATGTTTTCCATTTCATACTCAACATAACAAGATTTCATTTAATCTTATACTTTATAAATGCATACCATGACATACATATATCACAAAATAGTATTCATCCCAAATAAATGAGTGCCAACATTTAAGTACCTACAATTCCATACAATCAAGCACAACACACAACCATAATTCTTACACCGAAATTCCTTAGTAAATTTATTATCACAAACCAAAATCATTGCAGTAATGCGTGACACATTTCTCAAGCTACAGACATCTAACCGACAATCCAACCGGTCAAACCACAAAATAGCATGTTATGGACCAAATGTCCAAATTTGAGCTCAATCCAACGGTAAATGAGTCAGAAAAGTCAATTTTACTAAAACTGCGCATATCAGAAAAATGACACAGTCGCCCAGCGACCAATCACTCGCCCAGTGACCACCCGACGCTTCCAGATTACGAGAAATAACGTCAAATATCATAGTTTCATGAATATCTGAACCCCTAACTTGGAAATACACCCGATCTTGACTTATATTCCACAAAACACTAATCAAACTCAGCAAAACAAAATAGGAACAAACAAAACAACTTAAAAAAAAAGTGAAACCCTAGCTTCCCTTACATGAGAAAAAGAGGGCTAAAGGAAACGAGAGCCCTAACAGCAGCTCACACAACACCACGATAGATTAAGAAGTTGTAACGTATCCGGGGTACACAAAAAAAAAACTATTAGAGCAACCCCAAGTTGGACCAACACACTAAGCAAAAAGGAATGGGACAAATACAAAGCTCAAGTGTTTTACTTACTTGGAGAGGAGTTTAGACTAGCTCCGAGGAACGCTCTAGTTGTGCTCTAGCAGAGCTGCTGCTCAAGAGTTGGTTGAGGGAGGGGGACTGTTTTCTGTAAAATGAGATAGAATGAAGAGTGAGGGACTGTGAGGGGGTCTTGGAGGTCCAAAGTGGGCTGGTCTTGGGCCCTCGAAAAGGTCAGGCCCAACCCCTCTTTAGGACAGAGTGTAAAATAGAAAAAAAAGAGATCTTACAATTTTTTTATATCTTTTACAAAAATTGATTTATATCTTTTATGGTTTAATTTTTTTTATATCATTTTAACATTATTTTAAACTTATAGATGGTTTATACTAAAAATCATTTTAATTTTTATCGTACAACCATTCTACACGAGCTATGAATATAGTGATGTGAGGTTATAAATTGAGCTATGAATATATATTCCTTTGGGTTATAATTGAGTCTTGACGGTCTGTGATATTTACAATAAGTTTAATAATATGTAAATTAAAAATGTAATCTGATATATTGGATAAGAAAAGTCATGGGTTATTATATATCGAGGAAAAACACGAAACATTATTAAAGGGACTTCATAATTCAATTTCCATGGTTGTATACAACAACATCAATAATTTTTTTTTCATCAAAAACAGCTGCATATGATAACTATGCTAAATAAAGAAAGAGTGAGTAGTATAGATGATAGAGAATTATTAAAAGGCTAGCAAGAACACAGAATCTTATCTTTCCAACACCAATCAAATCCCTTGCTGACGAGGCTTCAATTTCTTAGCTTATCTTAGGTTATTAAATTAGATTCCTGATGGTAAATGAATGTAACCAAAACGTTACGTTATGACGCAGCAGCTACAGATTCTTCACTTTGAAGTTAGTTCAGAATCGATTCACCAAGCAGCATTCATATATATAATATAATGTACGTGGTTACACGTAATTGTGAGAAAAGAAAGTGTGATTTGGGACGTATCACTCCTTGGATATTCTTTATTAGGGTTTAGAAATTGAAACTCCCAATTGTTTCTTTTTATTTATTGAGTGGAAAAATAACAAATGTGTGTGTGAGAGAGAGAATAAATGACTTCAGCCACAGAATGCAACAGCTTAAGTGCGAGTTTTGTGGCTAAGCGACGTTGCATTCGGACAAGATAGATGTGGCCACTCAATGCATATATGATTGCTAATTTTATATGCGAGGGAATTGTTTGTATGTATAATCTTATTTGGAATTTAATAATAAGCATCTTTTTCAACAAACAAAATTTCATGTTTGATTCAGCCTGATGATGTGAAAAACTGCTTCCTAGTATGAATGAAACGCGAGAACGAGTTTCGTTATTACTTACCTTATATACCTGTTTTTAATATATCAATTAGAAAAAAGTTATAATTAGATATATCTCAAAAATAAAATTTCATGACAATTAAAATATTATTAATTTTATAAACGTTAATGAAACAAATTTCATAACATCAAAGATCATCTTTTAAAAATATTAAAGAAAATATTTTAAATGTCTCTTTATTTACTTTCTCTAAATTATAATGAATATTTTTTATATATTTATAAAAATTATAATACACCAAGGAAATCATACAAATAACAAAGATTAAACTAATAATAATTGAAATTTAACATGGATATTTCATCTTTAGAACTTTAACATATGTTGATGATGATAAAAAACAATTATGGTAATATTAGGGATGACAAAACGGGCTAGTCCGACCCGATATATCATTGGCTCGTAAAAAATAAGTCAGCTCAGGCTGATCTGTCAGACAAAAACGGACCACTAATGATAACTCGTCCTGCAGAGGATAGATTGACGACCCAGACTGGGCTGGCCCGTAAGTTCTTTTTAATTTTTTTAGTTTGTTTTCAATTTTTTAAATTGATTATATATACATATAAATGAATATTAAAAACATATTCAATCATATAAAATATTTTCTAAACTTTTAATTTATTAGTTAAAGATTTTAATTAAATAAATTAAAATAATTATTAATTCTATTTATATATTAAATTACTCTATTATAACTAATAATTAAAACTTGATTTGTAAGTATTAATAACTTAAATTACAATATTGTTATATATTTATACCTTTATAAAATAAAATATACAAAATTTATTTTTTTAAATTATTTATATTTTAATTTTTAATTTTAAAAAAGGGCCAACCAGCCAATCCGCATTTTGGCCCATCAAATTTACGAGCTAGATTGGCCGAGTAAAGAGCGGGCTAACAAGTTGAAATTTTCAACCCCAAAACCTCCCATTTTGGATAGGTTGACAGGCAAACCTGTCGGGTCCGGTTTTGGACCCTAAGTAATATTATAGTAAATAAAATGTCTTATACAATTGCGATAATAAATTTATACTTATGATAACATGTTAAAAAAATAAAATTATTTATATAAGAACTCATCAAAAGAATATTTTACATGAGAAAAAAAAAGTATCAAATATGTGTTTTATAAACAATTTGATCACCATTGAACAAAATAATATTATATATATATATATATATATATATATATATATATATATAATTAATGGTATAATAAAATGGAAAGTACGTTTGAGATCTAATACTACAAGAAATTTTTTGAATAATGACCAATTTTAGATACTAATTTATAAACTAAAAATTAATTGTAACTAAAATAGTTTCAAAAAATTATAATTGCACTCCAAATTGGTAACTAATAGTTTCTATTATGAATTGATTTCTAAATTTGTCACTAACATTAACTACCAAGGTCTTAGCTACAAAAAAAATTGGTTTCCCGAGCTTGGAAATTGGTCTCTAAACATATTTTTGGTCACTATTTAAGAGTTTTCTTGTATTGTAAGAGAACTTTTCAGATACCAAACTAGTTGGAGTGTTAAGAGGTAATGAAAATTATTTTATATAAAAGAAAAAATCTTCAAATGAAACAACAATTAAGGATGAAAGAGAATAAAAAAAAGTTTTTTTTATCTTACCTAGTAAATAAATGATTTATTCGATTAAACACTTGAAATTGAGTCAAACATTCTAATGTGAAAATGAGGGTAAATAAAAATATTAAAAATGAATACAAATATTCAAATGTAAAGATAACCGCACAAGGTTATAAAAAGAGGAGAAGTACCTTAAAGATGTGAATAAATTTTGTGATAAGGAACAAGCTAAATTATTAGAAGAGAGGAAGAAAAAATATAAATAAGGTTATAAAACTAAAATCTAAGAAAAGTGTATATATATATATATATATATATATATATATATATATATATAGGTTATCTAAATTGTGGGTACTTTAGTACTTTAAAAGGGGACGTGATAAGGACGAGATAAGTATTAGGGCGTGTATGATGATGGGGAATGAATGAATATCCATATACCCATACGTGTCCTCATACTCAATTAAAAAAAATCGGATATTACTTATACTCATATTAGTACCTAAATTAATAGAAGTCTTCTCCTTTAAAATTGGGACGAGTTCATATAATACCTATATGAACGAGCTTATTATATTAAAAAATATCACATATTAATGGAATGGAGTAAAATCTAATTCATTAAATTTTTTTAGTATAATTTGATATGTTTGATTTTGAGAACACAATTATGCATTAATATTTCTACATTAAATATAGATGGTTATGAAGCTAAACACACTACAAAAATATTTAATTTTACTAGTAATTTATTAATAGACACTGATATTTTGACATCACATTTTTCTTACTATCATTTGACACTATCCTTTAATACTATTCACTTTCTTTTGCTTCTAAAAATACAAAAGTATTTGTTAAAATTATTTTAACTTTACAGAAGTTGTAAAATGGTCGTCAAATGATGTCAAATAACCTTCTTCATTTTAAAAAACCTCATTTCATATCTTTTATTCATTTTCTGTCTCTGCGATGTTAGGGACAAAGTTAAAATGACATATCTTTGTGGTGTTGTGAATGCTGAACTCTTTTCTTGTGCTTCCATTTCAATTTGATTCAGAATTTTCCAAGCTCTCATTCTCTTTGTGTGTGGTATGTGGGGTTTCATAAAAATCAAGTTTCATAGTTTTAGGGGTTATTGAGAACCCTAATTAATTTGTTAACGATTCTGGTTCTTCCAGGAAAGTGATAAATCACAAATAACATACTTCACAGAGGTTAAAATCCTTGGAAACATCACATATAACACTACATATAACACCCTTACAATTATAATTTTTGTAGTGACACAAGTTATTAATTCATTGAATGTTGAATCTATTATTACTATTCAAAATTCAAATTCAATCCTTAGTTTATATAATTTTTATTTACACTTTACTTATCTCACCATCCACTTAAATTAGTTTAGTTTGTAACTTCATGTTCTAATTAATTTTAATTTATTAAAAAGATTATTTTTTTCATATTTTTCTTTTTTAAAAGTTGTTATGAACTCATCTAATCATAAAAATTTACTTGCGTGTTAAGCTTGCATATGACACATCTCTATCTAAAACCATTATAGATCAATGTATAGACATTCCATAATGAAATTATAATTGAACATATAAAATACAGAACATAAACCACAAAGACAAAGTGTTTACTGTATCTAATTTGACATGTGGCTTCATGACAGGATAATTTATAAGGACAATTTCCATAGTTTATTTATAAGAATCTTATTTTAATTTGAATTTGCATAAAAAAAATAATGGAAATGACTTAAAATTACAAATACTTTTAGTCTCTTAGTAAGTTTCTTGGTCAGAATAAATTGTTTCATATATATATATATATATATATATATATATATATATATATATATATATATATATATATATATATTATTACAAATGAGAGAGATGGTTAAAAAAATATCTTAATGGGAATTATGAATTCTAATTCTCTTTCGTGATCTTTCTTTAGTAAGAAAATAACTAAAAATGTCTTTTTAGAGTTGATTTCTATAAATAACTTTTTGGTTATGATACAATAAATTAATAATGTGTGTCGATTCTTTTTTTTTTTTGATTAATTTGATAATTAGAAAGGTCTAGAAATCAATTCTCAATTGTACAATTCAAAAGTTGTTTCAGATTAAAAAATTGGGAAGTGACTTCTAGATCTAAAACCCTATTTTAGGATGTGCAAACCTTTCATAATAAGGGTGAAATAGAATTTTTATTATTTATTAAGTGAATGTGGAAAGCATGAGGGGTAAAAAGAAATCCCCTACTTTTAATGGGCCTTAGAAGGCTCTTCAGCTCAATAAAGAATTGGTGCGATTTTAATCAAATTTTAGTTGGGTTGGCCTAAAATTTTGGCATGCCTAACGATTTTTTTATTAATTTTATTGGGTTGGTCTGAAATACTTTTATATTGGGTCAGATGGGCTTTTTGTATGCTCAAAGCTATTGCTGGGCTAATTGGCAATGAAAGTTGAACTATTGGGCCATATATGATGGGCTCCAGAAAATATTAAGCCATAGCCATTGGTTGGTTGAATATAAAAAATTAAGTTATTACTACCTCTGCCCCCGGTTACTAACTCCACCCAAACTAATATAAAAAGATAGATTAAATTATATTTTTGTTCTCCACGTAGTAAAATTTAAATTTGGTCCATCAATTCTTTTATATCTCAATTTGGTATCTATTTTAGAAATTTGATGCAAATCTTTTCCATTAGTGGTGTAGTAACAGTGTTAAATGGGATGCCACGTGTCAGTTCCTGAATTTTTTGAATTTTTTTTATTTTTTTAAATTTTAAAAAAATTTAAAATTTGTCACGTGTCAAGCTGACATCGTGCCACGTGTCACTATTATGCCATATGTCATTTTCCTATTGTCAAATTGGTCCCAGTATTTTAATTTGTCTCAATTTAGTCCCAATTTTTGTAAAAATGACGCAATTTTGTCTCTCTCCAAATTGAAACCAAATTTAATTTCTATATAAATGTGCACAAATATTTTTATCAAAGTTGACATTTCAAGTAAATATTTTTAACAAAATTAAATTTATTTTAATTTATATTTTACATCAAACTTTATTTAAAATTGTTTTAAAGTTGTTAATAGAAAATAATGCTAATAAGAAAAAAATTCATAAATTATATTGATATTTTATTACATCATACTTTAATATTGTTTTTTTATTTGAATTTATATTTTAAATAATTGCATATTTTTAAAATGTATAAAATTCAATAATTTCTATACAAATGTTTTAGTTCGTATAAAAATAACAATTATATAATTTAAGAAAAATTAACTACTTTATGTAACAATAAAAAATAAATAAATTTAAAATTTGAAAACAATTTTAAGTAAAATTGAATGTGAAACAAATTTAAATAAACTTAGTTTTATTGAAAATATATAATAAAATTATCAATTTGAATAAAAAAATCAAATTTAATAAAATATTTGTATAACATTTTATAATTTTTGTTTTAATTTGGAGGGGGGCGAAATTGTATAATTTTTACAAAAATTGAGACTAATTTGAGACAAAAATTAAAATACAGGGACCAAATTGAAAATGAGAAAATGACACCTGTCATAATAGTAACACGTGACACTGTCATTGCCACGTGGCACGATGTGAGCTTGACACGTGACAAATTTTTAAATTTTTTAAAAATTCAAAAAAAATTCAAAAAATTCAAAAAATCCAAGAAATGACACGTGACACCCCATTTAACACCGTTACTACACCATTAACGGGAAGGACTAGATTGCATCAAATTTCCCAAAATAGAAATCAGATTAAAAAATAAAAAAATTGAAAGACCAAATTCAAATTTTGTTACAAAAATGGGGACCAAAAGTATAATTTAACCAAAAAGATTAAAGGGTTAAATATGTTTTTTGTCCCTCAAGTTTTAGTAAAATTTGGAATTAGTCCCTCATTGAAACTTTTGACCAATTTAGTCCTTCATCTTTATAAATGCGTGGATCTAGTCATTTTAATCAAATTTTGTTAAGTTTATTTGAAGGTTGAAACGTATTTTAGGATAATATTTGAGTTATTATTTAAGCGAAAATGGGTTAAACGGCGTAAACAATTCAAATACTATCATGAAATGCACGTGAAACGTTAGATACACTTAACAAAATCTGGTTAAAAGGACTAAATTCATACAATTCTAAATATGAAGGATTGAATTGGTTAAAAGTTTCAAAGAGGGACCAATTCCAAATTTCATTAAAACTTGAGGAACTAAAAACATATTTAACCCAAGATTAAACTAGCTTTCGTTACACTGTTGTTGTTGTCGGATCGCTGTTACTGCGAAGGAAGAAGAAAAGAGAAAGTGATAATAAAGACGTTCCAAAATGCTTTTGAAGTATTTTATATAAGTATTGAAATATAAAAACATATTAAAAATTTGAAAGAAAAAGTTTTCAACGTTAAGATATATAGCATTCATAATTACTATATTATGATTATTGTTTTGTTTTTCATTTAACGGTAAGTGTATTGTATAACGTTAAATTTAATATATTGAAGTTTATTTTATATTATAAATATCACATTTAATAATAATAATAAAAAACCACAAGTACTGGTGCTAACCTAAACAACAGGTGCTTAGTGGGAACTACACACAGCAGGAGTAGAAATTTACAAAATTTATTTTCTTAAAAAGTGTTTTCAACAATCCTCTATTCTTATTATTTATACATGTGAGAATGAGGTAATTACTGCTTCAATATGTTTTAAAAGAAAAAAAAAATAGTAATGATATAAAATATATAAAAAACAACTAATTACCTAAAGATATAATCATCTGTAATTTGTTAAGGATGTCCCGTTTCTTTCTTTTTAGTTGATGATACTTATTTTTATCGGATCAAATATGTTTTTATTCTTTAATTTTTAATAAAATTTGAAATTAGTTATTTTTTAAAATTTTATATTAATTTAATTCTTTATCAATAGAAATTTATGAATTTAATTCTTTCAACCAAAATTATTGGTAAGTTTAGTTGATGTTTCAGATATGTTTTATGATTGTATATAAATTATAAAATTTTAAAGAGGAACTAATTTTAAATTTCACTAAAAAATTAAGAAGTCAAAAATATATTTAATCCTTTTTAGTATATATAATTTTAAATAATTAAAAGTAAAACAAAAATTACACCATGCAAATGAATATCTTTTATAAATCATAATGTCTTTCATTTATTATTATAAATAACCTGAAACATACATGTTTTACTTTTAATAAAATTTAGGGTTAATTATGTTTTTAGTCCCTCTACTATTATCGTTTTTTGGAATTGGTCCCTCTCCCAAAAGTTAAACCATTTTGGTCCTCGTGATTTTGGAACTACTGACTTTAGTCTCTAATTTGTGAACGGCGTTAAGTCTGTGACTGCGTGGCAAACGGCGTTCCACCTAGGCTGGTCATCTGATGACACGTGTCTACTCAGATGCTGACACGTGTTAAATTTAATTTATAATTAATAAATTAAATTTTTTTCCTTCATTTTGAGCACGTGCAGTTGGGCTTTTAAAGGGTGGATCCGTTAGGTTTGTGGAGGTCTGTGAATCCATCGAAAGCCATTACCACGCCATCGAAGAGAAAGAGTTTGGAAGAAAAATGTGGATGTTGAAATCTGAAGGAACGGAAATAGAAAGCCACCACGCCAT